>Ga0172380_10002343_pt1 | contig 29484 bp, 19 predicted proteins | sample Leawe162metaG_FD_119747 | JGI IMG/M metagenome (GOLD analysis project Ga0172380, IMG submission 119747) | Leachate microbial communities from a municipal landfill in Southern Ontario, Canada - Leachate well 162 metaG | ecosystem: Engineered > Solid waste > Landfill > Unclassified | place... | reverse complement strand
GTAAGGTGCTGCTGCTCCTGGTCGAGATCCGTCTTGCGCAGCGCGTCGGTGAACAGGTTCGCCGCATGCACGGGTTGCCACAGGTCGTGGCTTGCGGCAGCGAGGAAACGGGTCTTCGCCAGATTGGCGCTTTCTGCAACCTGCTTCGCGGCGATCAGATCGGCCTCGTATTGCATGCGCTCGGTGATATCGACAAACGCCCAAAGGGATTCGCCTGCCTCTCTGTCGAGCATCACGCCGGTCAAGGACAGCCAGACAGGGCGGCCGTCCCGGCGCAGATGCTCGACCTGGCCGCAATAGGTTCCGCCTCTTTCGAGCAGCGGATAGACAGCCTCGCCAACGGCCAGATAGGTCTTCTCGTCGCGATAGTTCTGCCGGGTATTCACCCCGATGGCCTCTCCCGGCGCGTAGCCCAGCATTTTTTCGTAGCCGGGATTTGCCCAGGTAATGGTTCGGTTCTTGAATTTGGCGATGCCGAACAGTTCGGTATTCAGAATTGCCTGCTGCTCGATCATTACCCGCCGATATTCTTCCCGGGATTCACCCAGCGCGATCTCCGCAAGCCGGCGCTCGGTGATGTCTTCGGCGATGCCCAGGGTGCCATAAACCCTTCCCAGGTGGTCACGCAGGGGCACCTTGGTGGTGTGAATGACGCGCTCAATGCCGCCAATGATCCATCGCTCGTCCAGTGTTTCCGTTACGCCGCCTGCGATGATCCGCTGGTCGTCGCTGCGATACTTGTTTGCCAGGTCGACCGGGTAGAAATCGTAGTCCGTCTTGCCCGGCAGTTCTTCCACCGCGACGCCCAGACTTCTGGCGTAGGCCTCATTGCAGCTCACGTAGACGAAGTCGCGATCCTTCTGCCAAATGATTTGCGGCAGGTTGTCGAGCAGGGTGCGATAGCGATCGGCGCTCTCCCGAATCGCCAACTCTGCCCGCTTGCGCTCGGTAATGTCGGTCAGCATGCCGCTCCAGAGGACGGTGCCGTCTGGCTGCCGCTCGGGAATCGCCTGCGTGCGCACCCACTTGAGAATTCCGCTCTTGGTCAGGATGCGGAATTCATGTTGCCAGAACTGCAGCGCCTTCATTGCCGCTTCTATCGACGCCCGGTGCGCCGCTCTGTCCTCCTTGAAGATGAGTCGAAGGATCTCCATGCTGTTGGCGCAACCCATCTCCGGTGTGATCTCGCATATCGCCTCGACTCCCGGATTGAGGTAATTGAAGTACCAGTCGCCGTCGGGCCTCATCACGAACTGGTAGAGGACGCCGGATATCTCGTCGCCAAATCGGTCTAGCTGGCTGTTGCGCGGAAGGCTCATGGGCTACAGGAGATGGCCGTTAGCGGCTTATTATCCTATACTGCTATGCAAATGCATACGCTGCGCCCGCCATGCCAAAGTCATCACTCCTTGCCGCTGGACGCAGCGCCGAACCAAGGATAATCCAGCTAGCCCCGGCTCGAATCGAGCACTGGGCTTGACCATGAGGAGACCATCATGCGCGCAAAGATCGTGCTTCTTGTCGCAATGCTCATCAGCGTGCAGGCATTCGCACTCGACCTGGGCAGTCTGAGCAACGCCGACGCCGTCAGCGGTCTGAAAGACGCCTTGGCGCAGGGCTCCTCGGCCGCGGTGTCGAGGCTGGGCGTTGAAAACGGCTTTCTCGGCAACGACAAGGTAAAGATACCTCTACCGGACGCCCTGAAGCGCGTCGAGGGCGGACTGCGTTTGCTGGGCATGCAGAAGCAGGCCGACGAACTGGTGACGGCGATGAACCGAGCCGCCGAGCAGGCGGTGACGGAAGCGAAGCCGCTGCTGCTCAGCGCCGTCAAGAAAATGAGCGTGCAAGACGCCAAAGGCATCCTGACCGGCGGCGACACTGCGGCGACCGAGTATTTCCGCAAGACCACGAGCGAGCAGCTGACGCAGAAGTTTCTTCCGGTCGTCAGCAAGGCCACAGCCAAAGTCGGACTGGCCGAAAAGTACAACAAGCTGGCAGCCAAAGGCGCACAACTCGGCCTGGTCGACGCGAAGCAGGCGAAAATAGAGAATTACGTGACGCAAAAGACGCTCGATGGCCTCTTCCTGATGGTCGCCGAGCAGGAAAAGGCCATACGCAAGGATCCGCTCGGCAGCGCCACCGGGATGGCGAAAAAGGTTTTCGGACTGCTCGGGAAGTGACCAGGCTTGCCGCCACGACCAGTACCATCTTTCCAAGAAGAGCGAGGAGAATAGCGTGAGCATGATGACGGAGTTCAAGGAATTTGCGCTGAAGGGCAATGTCGTCGACCTTGCGGTCGGCGTCATCATCGGTGGTGCATTCGGCAAGATCGTGTCATCGCTCGTCGCCGACGTGATCATGCCGCCGATAGGCATGATCCTGGGCGGCATGGACTTCAAGAATCTCGCCATCACCTTGAAGGCTGCCGAAGGGAAGACGGCCGCGGTGATGCTCAATTACGGCAATTTTGTCCAGACGGTCGTCGATTTCTCCATTGTCGCCTTCGTTATTTTCATGGCGATCAAGGCGATGAACGCGCTGAAGAAGAAGGAGGCTGCTGCCCCGGCCGCCCCGCCCGCGCCCTCGGCGCAGGAAGTGCTGCTGACGGAAATACGTGACGCGATTCGCGCCAAGCCATAGGGCGTCGCCTGGCACTGCCGCGGCAGATCAGGCGCGAGCCGGCAGCTTTGCGTCAAATTGGTTGATAATGACGCAAACATCGACCCGGATTCGCGCATGTCCGCCGCCCTCCATTACCCTCCCGAGCATTTTCTCAATCGCGAGTTGTCGCTGCTCGCCTTCAACCGCAGGGTGCTCGCGCAAGCAGCCGACGTGAGCGTGCCGCTGCTCGAGCGGCTGCGCTTTGTCTGCATCGTTTCCTCCAACCTCGACGAGTTCTTCGAGATTCGTGTTGCCGGTCTCAAGGAACAGATCAAGTTGGGCAGCCATAGCCCCGGCGCCGACGGACTGGCGCCGCAGGAGGCCTTCCGCCGGGTCGGTCTGGAAGCGCACGCGCTGATCGCCGAGCAATACGCCCTGCTCTACGAAACCATACTGCCGGCTCTGGCCAGCGAGGGCATCGTCTTCGTACGCCGCAGCCTGTGGACCGAGGCGCAGGATGCCTGGATACGCGACTATTTTCTGCGCGAGGTGATGCCGCTCCTGACGCCCATCGGGCTCGATCCGGCCCACCCCTTTCCGCGCGTCCTCAACAAGAGCCTGAACTTCGCCGTCGAACTGGAGGGCACCGACGCCTTCGGCCGCAGCTCCGGTGCCGCCATCGTCCAGGCGCCGCGCGCCCTGCCGCGGGTGATCCGTCTGCCGAAGAAGCTCCGCGGCGACAAGCACGACTTCGTCTTCCTGTCCTCGATCATGCACCAGAACGTCGGCGAACTGTTCTCCGGCATGAAGGTGCTCGGCTGCTACCAGTTTCGCGTCACGCGCAACTCGGACCTCTTCGTCGACGACGAGGAGGTGAAGAACCTGCGCACCGCGCTGCAGGGCGAGCTGCCGCAGCGCCACTTCGGCGACGCGGTGCGCCTGGAGGTGGCGGACAATTGCTCGCCGGTGATGACCGATTTCCTGCTGCAGCAGTTCGCTTTGGAAAACCACGATCTGTATCGGGTACCGGGCATCGTCAACCTGGTGCGTCTGATGTCGGTGCCCGACGGCGTCGACCGCCCCGACCTCAAGTACCCGCCCTTCCAGCCCGGTCTGCTCAAGGCGGTGGTCAAGCGCCAGGACATCTTCGCCAGCATACGCAAGCAGGACATCCTGCTGCATCATCCCTTCCAATCGTTTTCGCCGGTGATCGAGTTCCTCCAGCAGGCCGCCGACGACCCGCAGGTGGTGGCGATCAAGATGACCGTTTATCGCACCGGTACCGACTCGGTGCTGATGGAACACCTGCTGCGCGCCGCGAGTCAGGGCAAGGAAGTGACGGTGGTGGTGGAACTGATGGCGCGCTTCGACGAGGAGGCCAATCTCAACATCGCCGGTCGCCTCGAGCAGGTCGGCGCCCACGTGGTCTACGGCGTCGTCGGCTACAAGACCCACGCCAAGATGCTCATGGTGCTGCGTCGCGAGGAGAGCGGCCTGCGCCGCTACGTGCACCTCGGCACCGGCAACTACCACCCGCGCACGACGCGCTTCTATACCGATTTCGGCCTGCTCACCTGCCATGAGGAGCTTTGCGACGACGTCAACGAGGTGTTCAAGCAGATCACCGGCCTGGGCAAGCACCAACCGCTGCACCACATACTGCAGGCGCCGTTCACGCTGCAGACTTCCATCGTCGCCCTGATCCATGCCGAGACCGCCGCCGCCCGCAAGGGACACAAGGCACGCATCATCGCCAAGATGAACGCCCTGCTCGAATCCGAGGTCATCGAAGCGCTCTATGAGGCGTCGGCTGCGGGGGTCAAGATCGACCTGATCGTGCGCGGTGTCTGCGCCCTGCGCCCGGGAGTGGAGGGCCTGTCCGAGAACATCCGAGTGCGCTCGGTGGTCGGCCGTTTCCTCGAGCATTCGCGCATCTTCTACTTCCACGCCGAGGGCAGCGAACTGGTCTATCTCTCCAGCGCCGACTGGATGGAGCGCAACTTCTTTCGCCGCATCGAGACCTGCTTTCCCCTGCTCGATCCCAAGCTGCGCCGGCGGGTCATCAGGGAAGGCCTGCGCCCCTATCTGGCCGACAACTGCCAGGCCTGGGACATGGACGCCGAAGGCCAGTTCAGCATCTCGCCGTCGAGCCGCTCGCGCATCTGCGCGCAGGACCTGCTGCTCGCTGAACTGGCGACGCCTACGACCCCGCTCGATTAGCGCTGACCACGCCCGGCACCTGGCGCACCAGGGTGATGATGCGCTGCATCTGCGCCACGCCGGAGAGCTCGACGGTGAACGCCATGCGCGCCTCGTTGGCGCGCGTCAGGGTCTTCACCGCGGTGACGTTGATCTTCTCCCGCGACAGCACTTCCGAGATATCGTGCAGCAGACCCTGGCGGTCCGTGGCGTCCACCACCAGGTCGACGGCGTAGAGCTTGCCCTCGGCGCCGCCGCCCCATTCGGCGCTGATGGCGCGCTCGGGATTGCGCGCCAGCATGTTGCGCAGGTTGCTGCAATCGACGCGGTGGATGGACACCCCCTTGCCGCGCGTGACGAAGCCGGCGATCGCGTCCGGTGGTGCCGGCTTGCAGCAACGTCCCAGCTTGGTGAGCAGCTTGTCCATGCCGACGATCAGCACGCGGCCACCCGAATCGCCGCTCTTGGCGGCCCGAGTCTGGATTTCCGGCTCGACCGGCGCCGCCTCGGCAGCGCCGCGCAGCGCCACTTGCAATTGGCGCGTACTGACCTCGCCGTGCCCGGCCGCGTTGTAGAGTTCCTCGCTGCCTTTGAAGCCGAGCTTCTGCGCCAGATCCTCGATGTTCGCCTGGGTCTGGCCCTCGCGCTGCATTTCGCGCCCGACGAAGCTCCGGCCCTGCGCCAGGACTTCGGCCGCTTCCTGCGCCGCGAACCACTGTTTCACCTTCTGCCGGGCGCGGCTCGTCGCCAGATAGCCCTGGGCGGACAGCCAGTCGCGTGAGGGGCCGCCCTGCTTGGCGGCGATGATCTCGACGCACTGGCCGCTGGTGAGCTCGGTATTGAGCGGTACCAGCTGGCCGTCGACCCGGGCGCCGCGGCAACGATGGCCGAGATCGGTGTGCACCCGGTAGGCGAAGTCTATCGGCGTGGCGCCGCGTGCCAGGTCGATGACGCGGCCCTGGGGGGTGACGATGTAGATGGTGTCGTCGAGGGCTGCCCGCTTGTACTGCGCCACCCACTCTTCGCTGTCGGTGATCTCGTCGCGCCAGGAGAGCAATTGCCGCAGCCAGGCGATCTTGTCGTCGTACACGGCATCGCTGCGGGTCGTGCCCTCCTTGTAGCGCCAGTGCGCGGCGACCCCCAGCTCGGCGTGGCGGTGCATCTCCCGGGTGCGGATCTGCACCTCGAGCGCGCGCCCGTCCTCGATCGTCACCGCCGTGTGCAGCGAACGGTAGTCGTTGGCCTTGGGATGCGAGATATAGTCGTCGAACTCTCCGGGGATCGGCTGCCACAGGTGATGCACCAGCCCCAGCGTGGTGTAGCAATCCTTGACGTCGGCGACCAGCACGCGCAGGGCGCGCACGTCATAGACCTGTTCGAAGTCGAGGTTCTTGCCGCGCATCTTGCTCCAGATGCTGTAGATGTGCTTGGGCCGGCCGAAAACCTCGGCTTCGATACCCGCCGCGTCAAGCTCGGTCTTCAGCCGGGCGATGGCGGCGGCGATGAAGCGCTCGCGGCCGACGCGCTTCTCGTCGAGCATCCTGGCGATGCGCTTGTAGGTCTCCGCTTCGAGGAAGCGAAAGGAAAGATCCTCCAGCTCCCACTTCGCTTGCCAGACGCCGAGCCGGTTGGCCAGCGGCGCATAGATTTCCAGGCTCTCCCGGGCAAATTCGCGGCGCTCCTCCTCCCTGCCCGTGGCCTCGGTGAAGTAGCGCAGGCTCTGGGTACGGCTGGCCAGGCGCAACAGCACGACGCGAATGTCCTCGACCATGGCCAGCAGCATCTTGCGCAAGGTCTCGGCCTGGCCCTTGACGTCGCCGACGCTGTGCTGCCGAGTCAGCAGACGCAGGCCGTTCAAGCGTTCCATGCCGCCGACCAGTTGCGCCACGGCGAGCCCAAAATCGGCAGTGAGCTTTTCCCGTGCGTCCGGCAGATGGCCATGGACGGCAAAGAGCAGGGCCGAGAGGCGCGTCTCCAGGTCGAGATTGAGAGCGGCGGCGATGGAGGCCATGCCCAGCGCGTGCCTGAGGGTGGACTCGCCGGTGCCCAGTTCGGCCTCGCCATAGAGGCTCATGGCCAGGGCCAGGGCGCGCGCGATGGCCTCCTCCGCGCCGGCAGGGAGGCCGGCGGCGAGAGCGCCGGGCTGGAGATCCTCGGCCGTTACGACGTCTTGGGCAACTGAAACCACGGAATGGATGGACTGCGCGACGGGGATGCGGTGCCTATGTCGAAATTATGCCACTTCCAAAGCCTGGGACCTAGAATGTCTGCTTCCCCGAAAGGCAGCCATCATTTCCCTACCAAGCAAGCGCAACTTGACGACGCGGCAGCGCAGCCCGCGATGATCTGGAATCCGCTCAGGCAGCGCCGGCAGTCGCCCGACGTCAGTTTGGCGCAGTGGCGGCAGGTCGAGGCGCAACTGCCCTTTCTCGCCCGTCTGTCGCCGGCGGATCAGGCGGCTTTGCGCGAAATGGCGCTGCGCTTCATCGCCAGCAAAGAGTGGCACGGCGCCCATGGACTGGCGCTGGCCGCCGAAATGCAGTTGTCGATCGCGCTGCAGGCCTGCCTGCCCGTGCTCCGGCTCGGCCTGCACTGGTACGACGGTTGGGTCGGCATCGTCGTCTATCCGGGCGACTTCGTCATCCCCCGCTCGGAGATGGACGCGGACGGCGTGGTGCACGAATACGACGACGCCGTGCTCGGCGAGGCCTGGGAGGGCGGACCCGTGCTCCTCTCCTGGTTCGACGACCCCGGCGCGGTGGCGGGCATCAACATCGTCATCCACGAATTCGCCCACAAGCTGGACATGCGCAATGGCGTCGCCGACGGCATGCCGCCGCTCGAAGGCGCCACCTCGGCGCAGCAATGGCGCAGCGCATTCGCGCCGGCCTACGCCGATTTCTGCCGGCGCGTCGATCGAGGCGAGGACACGCTGCTCGATCCCTACGCCGCCGAGTCGCCAGCGGAGTTCTTCGCCGTGATGAGCGAAGCCTTCTTCGAAACTGCCGATCTGCTGTTCGAGGAATACCCACGGGTATACGCTCAGCTAGCCCTGTTCTACCGGCAGGAGCCGCGCGCCGACGGTGCTATGATTGCAACATGATGCGACCATACCTCCTCGCCGCCGGGCTGACCTTGCTCCTCGCGGCTTGCACGACACCGCAGATCCACTCCACCATGCAGGTACACGAGATCAATCTGAAGGCGCCGAACTTCGCGGCGGCAGGCGTCGCCTTTGTCACGCCGTCCTCGGTGACCGGCCAGGAGGAGGATCGCCAGGCATTGGCCTTCACCTTCACCGAGGTGCTCCAGGACAAGCGCCCGAAGTGGCGCATCCTCGATCTACCGCAGACGCTGTCAGCCATCAATGGTGCCGGGTTCACCGAGGACTACCGCAAGATGGCCGCCGACTATCGCACCACCGGAATCTTCGAGCGCGAGCTACTGCGCAGACTGGCCAAGATTACCGGTGTGCGCTATTTCGTCCAGCTCAAGCTGGCCGGATTCCGCCAAGACACACGCGAGCGCTGGGGCATGCTCGGCCTGCGCATCCTCGATACCCAGATCACCACCCTGCGCCTGTTCCTGCAGATCTGGGACGGCAGCGACGGCTCCGTCGCCTGGGAAGGCACGCAGGAGTTGACCTTCTCCCGCGACGCCGTGACGGAGAAGACGGTCACCTTCCGCGGCGTCGTCGAGCAGGCCGCGCAGGAACTAATCGAGCGCATGCCTTATTGAAGGAGGCATCAGCGCAGGCATCCGCTATAATCCGCCGGGACCACTACTCGGGAAAGAACAATGGGATTTCTCGCCGGCAAGCGGATTCTGATCACGGGCCTGCTCTCCAATCGCTCGATTGCCTATGGCATAGCCAAGGCCATGCATCGTGAAGGTGCGCAGCTTCTGTTCACCTACCAGAACGAACGCTTCGAGGAGCGTGTGGCCAAGCTGGCAGCAGAATTCAGCAACATTCCCATCCTGCCCTGCGACGTCTCCGAAGACGCGCAGATCGACGCCTTGTTCGTCACCGTGCGCAAGCAATGGGATGGCCTCGACGGTCTGGTGCATTCGATCGCCTACTCGCCGACCGAGGCGCTCGAAGGCGATTTCCTCAACGGTATCTCGCGCGAAGCCTTCCGTATCGCCCACGACGTCTCCGCCTACAGCTTTCCGGCCTTGGCCAAAGGCGCCAGGCCGCTGTTGCAGGGCCGCCATGGCTCGCTGCTGGCCATGAGCTATCTCGGTGCCGTGCGCACCATGCCCAACTACAACCTGATGGGACTGGCCAAGGCCAGCCTGGAAGCCTCGGTACGCTACATGGCGGCCTGTCTGGGCCCGGAGGGCACGCGGGTCAACGCCATATCCGCCGGACCGATCAAGACGCTCGCCGCGGCCGGTGTGGGCAGCTTCGGCAAGCTCCTGTCCTACAATTCGCACCACGCGCCGCTGCGGCGCAATGTCACCATCGACGAGGTCGGCAACGCGGCCGCTTTTCTCTGCTCCGACCTGGCCAGCGCCATCACCGGCGAAATCATGTACGTCGACGGCGGCTTCAACACCACGGCGCTGGGGAACGCCGAGCCGATGGTTTGAGGCTTTCGGTGGGCTACTGTTCCTTCTTGGTTTCCAGGGCCTTCTTGTTGATCTCCACCGGATAGCGCAGGCGCAGGGCGCTCATCCAGGCGTTGAACTCTTCTTCGGCGATGAGCCGCGCGTACTGCTGGCGCAGTTGCCGGCCGCGCGGATCTTCTGCGCTGCCGGCGACGAAGGGCTGAACCTTGCTGATGCGGTAGAGCGCATAGCCGCCCTCCGCCAGCGTCACGCCGGCGTAGGCCGGCAGCTTGGCGACATCGCTCTTGAACACTGCGCGCAGCGCCTCCGGCGGCATGCCGGGCGCCGCCAGGCGTGTCACGGCGTGCACCGGGCCCCAGCTCAAGTCGACAGATTCGCCCTTGGCCAGGCGGGCCAGCGTGGCCTCGCCCGAGGCGCGCGCCAGCCGCGACGCCTCTTCGCGCTTGAGGTGTTCTTCTATGTCGTGGCGGACGCTCTCCAGCGGCCGCAGTTCCGGCGCCTGGTGTTCGAGCACGCGGGCGGAGACCAGCACCTTGGGTGCAACCTCGATGGCTTCGGTATTGCGCTTGTTCTTGATCGCGTCCTCGGCAAAGATCGCCGCGAGCAGCTTGGGATTGTCGAGCGGAGGGGGCGCGCTGGATCCCTTGGCGATCCAAGCGCTCGCCTGCACGGCGAGCTTGAATTTCTCCGCCGCCGGCTTCAGGCTGTCCGACTGTTCGTACACGGTGTTGCTGAACGGCTCCGCGCTCTCGGCGTACTTCTTCGCCGCCGCCTGTCGCTTCAGGTCGGCCACAACCTCGGCACGCACCTCGTCCAGGGGCTTCACCTTCTCGCCCTTGACGCCGGTCAGCTTGATGATGTGGAAGCCGAAGTCGGAGCGGACGATGCCGCTCAGGCCGTTCTCCTTCAGGGAGAATGCCGCATCGTCAAAGGGCTTGACCATCATGCCGCGGGAAAACCAGTCGAGGTCGCCCCCCTTCGCGGCCGATCCGGGGTCCTGCGAATACTGTTTTGCCAGCTTGGCGAAATCGCCTGGCGCCTTCTGCAGTTGCGCCAGGATTTCCTCGGCCTTCTTCTGCGCCGCCGCCACTTCCGCCGCCGGCGCATCCTTGGCAGCCTTGATCAGGATGTGGCTGGCACGGCGCTCTTCGGTCTGCTTGAAACTGTCGCTGCGCGACTGATAGAACTTCTTCACATCCTCGTCGCTGACCGTGACCTCCTTCGCCAGATTGTCCTGTGAGAGCAGCAGATATTCGACGCGCACACGCTCGGGCATCTCGAAGCGGCGGCGCTGGGTCTCATAAAAACTCTTCACCGCGTCGTCCGCCAGCTTGACCTGGGAGGCAAACTGATCGGGCTTGAGCTTCGCCTCGCTCACCTCGCGACCCTCCTGCAGCGCCCCTAGCCAGCGGTCGGCGCCGCTCTTGGCCGAGATGCTGCCGTCGCGAATCGGCCCGAGCATCTGCTGCAGGCTCATATCCTGGCGCAGGCGCGCCTCAAACTCGGCCTGGCTCTGCCCTTGGCTGGCGACGAAGGCGTCATATAGGTTGCGCGAAAACTTGCCGTCCTCCTGGAACTGCGGAATCGTCTGAATGATCTGGCCGAGCATGGCATCGCTGGTGACCAGGCCGGCCTTGTGCGCATGCAGTGCCAGCACCCGCTGGCTCGCCAGAGAATCGATCACCGCACGGCGAACCTCGGGGTTGTCGAACATCGCCGGATTGAAGTTCGCACCGAGGCTGGCGCGCATGCGCTCCTCCTGCTCGCGCAGGGCACGCTGCAGTTCCACTTGACTCACCTTGCTGCCGCCTACAGTCGCGACGTCATCGTCGCCGCTGACGTTGCGTACGTAGGACTCGACGCCCCAAAAGGCGAAAGGCAGGGTGATCAAGGCCAGGAAAACCTGGACAATGCGTTTGTTATTGCGGACGGCGTCGAACATGCGGATCTACCCGAAATTGCATCGGGCGGATTATATTCATAATCTCGATGGGACGCGCGGCGGGCGGGCCCATCGACGTGCTCATCGACCTGCGATTGGAGAAGCGATGCACCTGGCAGCTGATATCGGCGGCACCAAGACCCTGATCGCTCTGGGCGACCACAGCGGCGTACGCTTGCAGCGGCGCTACGACAACGACGCTCACGCGGGGCCGGCGGCACTCATCGCCTGCTTTCTGCAGGAGGCAGCAGCGGCTGGGCTGGCCGCGCAGGCGGCTGCGTCCTGCCTGGCGCTGGCCGCCCCGGTGGCGCCAGGTGCCACTCGCGTCCGCCTGACCAACCGCGCCTGGACGGTAGACGCCGCGCTGCTCGCGCAGGCGCTGCCGATCGGGCCGGTCACCCTGCTCAACGATTTCGCCGCCAGCGCCGCGGGTATCGTCACCCTCTCTGCCGGCGAGTTCCTGACGCTGCAGGAGGGGGTGCCCGACCCGGGCGCTCCCCGGCTCGCCCTCGGTCCAGGCACCGGCCTGGGCGTCGCCGCCTGCCTGCCTTATTCCATGGAAGCGCCACGCGTTCTGCCCAGCGAAGGGGGACACGTCGGCTTTGCGCCACAGGATGGCCAACAACAGGAGCTGCTGGCATTTCTGCGCGCACGCCAGCGCCAAACAACCCAACCCGGCCATGTCAGCGTCGAGCGGGTCGTTTCCGGCACCGGCCTGCGCGACTGCTACGACTACTGCGTGGGGGCCAGGCCCGGGGAAATCGGATCCTTGACGCCGGCAGAGATTGGCGCCCGCGCCCTGGCCGCAAGCGATGCGCATTGTATGCGCGCGCTCGATCTCTTCCTGGCGGTCTTCGGCAGCTTCGCCGGCGACATGGCGCTGTGTTTCCTGGCGCGCGGCGGTGTCTATCTGCTGGGCGGAATGGTGCCGAAGTTGTTGCCGAGGGTGATCAGCGGCCCCTTCCTGGCGGCCTTCAACGACAAGTCCGAGCACGCCGCACTGGCCGCCGCAATGCCCGTCGTCGCCGTGCTGGCCGAGGACCTGGCGCTGCGCGGCGCACTCGCCAGCGCTACTCGAGCCTGAGGATGATGCCGCCCAGCGGCGGCAGATCGAGCGCCACCGAGGCGGCGTAGCCCAGGTGTGGCCCAGCCGCTGCGACGCTGCCCTTGCCGACGTTGGAGCCGGCGTAGTAGTGCGAGTCGCTATTGAATATCTCGCGGTAGCTGCCGGCGTAGGGCACGCCGACGCGATAGCCGAGCCGCGGTACCGGCGTGAAGTTGAGAACGACGACGACAAAGCGGCCGTCGCGCGCCCGGCGCAGGAAGGCGAGCACCGATTGCTCCGCGTCCTTGCAGTCCAGCCACTGAAAACCCTCCTGCGCGAAATCGAGCTCGTGCAGGGCCGGCGACTCCCGGTAGAGGCAATTCAAGTCTGCGAGGAGGCGCTTGACCCCGGCGTGACGCGCATCCGCTAGACACTCCCAGTCGAGCTGGCGCCGCGCGTCCCATTCCCGGCGCTGGGCGAATTCGTTACCCATGAAGTTGAGTTTCTTGCCGGCGGAGGTCATCTGCGCCGTCAACAGCAGGCGTACCGTGGCAAAACGCTGCCAGTCATCGCCGGGCATCTTTTCGAGCAGGGAGCCTTTGCCGTGCACCACTTCGTCGTGGGACAGCGGCAGGAGAAAGTTCTCGCTGTAGGCATAGAGCTGGGCGAAGGTCAGTTGATCGTGGTGGAAACGCCGGTAGAGAGGATCCTTGGCCAGATAGAGCAGAGTGTCGTTCATCCAGCCCATGTTCCACTTCATGGAGAAGCCGAGGCCGCCGACATAGGTTGGTCGCGAAACCATGGGCCAGGCGGTGGATTCCTCGGCGATGGACAGGGCACCCGGCGCCTCGGCATGCACCATCACGTTCAAGTCGCGCAGGAAAGCGATGGCGTCGAGATTCTCCCGGCCGCCATAACGATTGGGCAGCCATTCTCCCGGCCGGCGCGAATAATCGAGGTAGATCATCGAGGCGACGGCGTCGACGCGCAGCGCATCGACGTGAAATTCCCGCAGCCAGTAGTGGGCTGAAGAAAGGAGAAAACTCCGCACCTCGTTGCGCCCGAAATTGAACACGTTGGTACCCCAGTCCGGATGCTGGCCGAGGCGTGGATCCTCGTGCTCGTAGAGAGCGCTGCCGTCGAAATGTGCCAGCGCATGGGCATCCTGGGGAAAGTGGCCCGGTACCCAATCGAGAATGATGCCGATGCCGGCGCCGTGACAGGCATCGATCAGGGCACGCAATTCATCGGCGCTGCCAAAGCGCGCCGTGGCGGCGAAATAGCCGGTGGTCTGGTAGCCCCAGGATTCGTCGAGCGGGTGCTCGGTGAGCGGCATGAACTCGATGTGCGTGTAGCCCATCTCCAGCACGTAGGGCAGCAGCCGCTCCTGCAGGTCGCGGTAGCTGTAGTAGCTGCCGTCGGCGTGACGCATCCAGGAACCGGCATGCACCTCGTAGATGGACAGCGGCGCGTGCTGCCAGTCCCAAGCGGCGCGCGCCCGCATCCAGTCTGTGTCGGTCCAGGCATGAGACGAGGGGGCGGCGACCCGCGACGCCGTACCCGGGCGCAGCTCTGCCGCGCGCGCGTAGGGATCCGCCTTGACCATCAGGCGGCCACTGTCGCGGTGACGGATCTCGAACTTGTAGAGGGTGCCCGGTCCCAGACCGGGGACGAACAGCTCCCAGACGCCACTGCTGCCCAAATGCCCCATCGCCTGCCGGCGTCCATCCCAGGCGTTGAAGTCTCCAACCACCGAGACCCGTTCTGCGCTCGGCGCCCAAACCCGAAAGCGTACCCCCGCGACCTCGCCGACGGTCTGGCAATGGGCGCCGAAGAAACGATAGCCTTGCAGCAGGCGGCCTTCGCCGAACAGGTACAAGTCGTCGCCGGAGGCCTCCTGCGCAAAGGCGTAGGCGTCGAACCGCTCCCAGTTACCGGCATCGGCGGCAAAGCGCAGCTTGTAGCACTGGCCCGGGTCACCGCCGCCACACCATTCGAAGACGCCGGCGGGGTGCACCCGGTGCATCGCGCGGGCGACGCCGGCGACCACCAGCCAGGCCCTTCTGGCATCGGGCTCGAAGGCGCGTACGCACCAGCCATTCTCGTTGCGGCTTGGCCCGAGCAGGGCATAGGGATTGTGTTCCCGCGCCTCGACCAGCCGCGTAAACATGTCGCCAAGCTTAGGATGTTGAATTGACATCAGGATATAATTCTAACTTGAACCCCGGGGGAACCATGGAACTATCGTTCGCGCAGCGCGCGCTGCAGGTATAGTCATGCGCCGTCAGCAATCAGACCTGCGCTTCATCACGCAACTGACCAAGCGCACCTATGCGATCATTCTGGCCGGTGGACGCGGTAGCAGGCTGCATGGCCTCACCGATTGGCGCGCCAAGCCGGCGGTGCCTTTTGCCGGCAAATTCCGCATCATCGATTTTACCCTCTCCAATTGCGTCAACTCCGGCGTACGCCGCATCGGCATAGCGACGCAATACAAGGCGCAAAGCCTGATCCGCCACATCCAGAGCGGCTGGAGCTTTCTCGACGGCCGCCTGCAGGAATACATCGAGCTGATGCCGGCGCAGCAGCAGATTCAGGAATCCTGGTACAAGGGCACCGCCGACGCGGTGTTCCAGAACCTGGACATGCTGAGGCGCGACGACTCGGACTTCATCCTGGTCCTCTCCGGCGACCATGTGTACAAGATGGACTACGCCAAGATGCTCGCCCACCACGTCGAAAGCGGCGCCGACCTGACCATCGCCTGCCACGAGGTGCCCCTCGCCGAGGCGACTGCGTTCGGCGTCGTCGGCACGGATGGCGAAGGAAAGATCGTCAGCTTTCAGGAAAAGCCGGCGCAGCCGGCGGCGATGCCCGGCAATCCGGGTATTGCGCTGGCGAGCATGGGCATCTACGTCTTCAACGCCAAGTTCCTCTTCGAGCAACTGATCAAGGACGCCGACACCACCGGCTCCAGCCACGACTTCGGCAAGGACATCATCCCCGGCCTGATCGGGCGCTACCGCCTCAACGCCCACAGCTTTGCCGACAGCTGGGTGGGCAAGCCGGAAACCGCCTATTGGCGCGACGTGGGCACGGTCGACGCCTACTGGGAGGCGAACGTCGATCTGGTCAAGGTGGTGCCGCAGCTAGACCTCTACGACAAGGAATGGCCGATCTGGACCTACCAGGAACAGCTGCCGCCAGCCAAGTTCGTTTTCGACGACGACAATCGCCGCGGCATGGCCGTGGACTCGATGGTCTCCGGCGGCTGCATCATCAGCGGCGCGACCGTGCGGCGGTCGCTGCTCTTTTCCAGCGTGCGCGTCGAAGCAGGCGCCAGCGTCGAAGACTCGGTGATACTTCCCAGCGTGGAGATCGGACGCAATGCAATTCTCAAGCGCACGGTGGTCGATCGGCGTTGTCGCATCCCCGACGGACTGGTGGTCGGGGTTGACCGGCAGGCCGATCAGCGGCGCTTCCACGTGACGCGGGGCGGCGTCACCCTGGTCACTCCGGAAATGCTTGGACAAAGACTGCACCAACTGCGCTAGGGCCTGCGACACCGTGGATTCCGGGCTCGACATCGTCTTTCTTTGGCACATGCACCAGCCCGACTACCGGGCACCCGAGGATGGTGACTACGCCATGCCCTGGGTCTACCTGCACGCGCTGAAGGACTATTCGGACATGGCCGCCCACCTCGAACGCCACCCCAAGGTGCGCGGCGTGGTCAACTTCGTGCCGGTGCTGCTGGAGCAGATCGAGGATTATGTCGAACAGCTGGCTTGCGGCCGGCTACGCGACCCGCTGTTGCGGCTGCTGGCCCATCCCGCGCCTGAAGCGATGAGCCGGGAGGAAAGGCAATTCGCGGTCGAGGCCTGCTTCCGCAGCAATTCGACGATGATGATCGAGCCTTTTCCCGCCTACAAGCGGCTGCTCGATCTCTACCACCTGGTCGAGGGTCACGGCCAGGGCGTCATCGACTACCTGTCGGGGCACTATTTCTCCGACCTCGTGACCTGGTATCACCTGGCTTGGAGCGGCGAGACCGTGCGCCGCCAGAACCCGCTCATCGCAGAACTGATGGGGCGCGGCGACAAGTTCACGTTGGAGGAGCGCAGCGCCCTGCTCGGGGTCATCCGCACCACCCTGGCCGGCCTGATCCCGCGCTACCGTGCGCTCGCCGACCGCGGCCAGATAGAGCTATCGACCACGCCCTACTCGCATCCCCTGGCGCCGCTGCTGCTCGATTTCCACTGCGCTCGCGACGCCCTGCCCGAGGCGCCGCTGCCTCAGGCCCAGGCCTATCCAGGGGGCCGCGATCGCGTCGATGCCCATCTCGCGCGTGCCGTGGCAAGCCACCGCCAGCGCTTCGGCGCAGCGCCCGCCGGCATCTGGCCCGCCGAGGGAGCGGTCTCCACGACCCTCATGCAGCGCCTGTCGGCCCACGGCTGCCGCTGGGCCGCAACCGGCGAAGCGGTGCTCGCCAACAGTCTCAGCGGCTACCAGCAGAGCCGCGACCTGTACCGGCCGCACCGCCTGGCGACGGTCCCCGAGACGCTGCTGTTCTTTCGCAACGACCGGCTCTCGGACCTGATCGGCTTCGAGTACGCCCGCTGGTACGGCAAGGATGCCGTCGGGCATTTCGCCGGCGAACTCGAGGCCGTCCGTGGCGCGGCCAAGGACCATGGCAGGCCTCTGGTCAGTGTCATTCTCGACGGCGAAAACGCCTGGGAGTTCTACCCCTACAACGGCTACTACTTCTTCGAGGACCTCTACACCCTGCTCGAGGACCATCCCTGGATACGCACCACCACCTTCAGCGACTGTCTCGCCGATCCCGGGCAGTTGGCGCGCACCGCCGAACTGCCCAAGTTGACCGCCGGCAGTTGGGTCTATGGCAATCTGGGCACCTGGATCGGCGCACACGACAAGAACGCCGCCTGGGACCTGCTCGCCGCCGCCAAGCAGAGCTATGACCGCGTGATGGGCAGCGACCGACTCGATGCGGCGGGACGCGAGGCCGCCGCGGCGCAGCTCGCCGTCTGCGAGAGTTCGGACTGGTTCTGGTGGCTGGGCGATTACAACCCGGCCGCCGCGGTAACGCAATTCGAACGGCTGTTTCGGCGCAACCTGAGCCATCTCTATCAACTGCTGCATCTGTCCCCGCCGGACGCACTCGGCGTGCCGCTGTCGCGCGGCGGCGGTGCTGCCGAGGCGGGCGGCACCATGCGCCGATCAAGTTGAGGGAAGTCCATGAATCAACCCATCGCTCTGCTGCTCGGCGTGCACGCCCACCAACCGGTGGGGAATTTTCCCGCGGTGATCGCCGAGGCGCACGAACGCTGCTATCGCCCGTTTCTGCAAACCCTGCATCGCTACCCTGATTTCCGCTTCGGCGCGCACTTTTCGGGTTGGTTGCTGGATTTCCTCTGCCAGCAGTATCCGCGCGACATGGAACTGCTGGGCGACATGGTCGCGCGCGGACAAACCGAGATGTTCGGCGGTGGCGAGTGCGAACCGGTGCTCGCCGCCATCTCGGCGCGCGACCGCGTCGGACAGGTGCGCACCTTGTCGGACAAGATCAGCCGCCGCTTCGGCCAGGCACCGCGCGGCGCCTGGCTGACCGAGCGCGTCTGGGAAGCGACCGTCGTGCCGGAACTGGCGGATGCCGATATCGCCTACGCGATGGTCGACGACTTCCATTTTCTCTGTACCGGAATGGATGCCGGCCGGCTGGACAGCTACTACACGACCGAAGAGAACGGCCGCACGCTCGACCTGTTTCCCGTCTCCGAGGCGTTGCGCTACCGCTTGCCCTTCTCGCCGGCCGCGGATGCCGTGCATTACCTCGAGCAAATGGCCGATGAGGGACGTGCCGCCGCAATCTATTTCGACGACATAGAGAAGTTCGGCATCTGGCCGGAAACCTACGACTGGGTATACGAACGCAAATGGCTGGAGCAATTCATCGAGGGAGTGCTTGCCTCATCGCGCATCCGCACCATGAGCTACGCCGACTTCCATAGCGGCCAGCGCACCCGCGGCATCGTCTACCTGCCGACCACCTCCTACAGCGAAATGGGCGAATGGACGCTGCCGGCCCCCGCCGCCGGGCGCTACCACGCGCTGCTGGCGCGCGAGAAGACCGCGGGTACGCTGACCCAGCACCGGCCATTCCTGCGCGGTGGCATCTGGCGCAACTTCTTTTCCCGCTATCCCGAAGCCAACTGGATGCACAAGCGCATGCTGGCCTTGTCGCAGCGCCTGGCTGCCCTGCCGGCCGCCGCCGCCGATGGCGAACTGCGCGAACTGCTCTATCGCGGCCAGGCCAACGACGCTTACTGGCACGGGCTGTTCGGCGGCCTCTATCTGCCCCACCTGCGCCGTTCGGTGTTCCATCACCTGCTGCGTCTGGAGGTGGCGCTCGACCGGCTGGCACCGGGTCCGGCGCCGGCCGGCCTGGACCTCGACTACGACGGATGGGAAGAAGCATTCCTGAAGAACGCCGAGGTTCAAGCCGTACTGCGCAAAGATGGCCTGGCTGCCGTCATCGAATTCGATTCCTACCTTCTGGCGCATAATTTTGCCGACACGCTGCGCCGCCACGACGAGCACTACTACCTCAAGATCGGCCAAGCACAGGGCCAGGCGCCGGTCGGCGAGGGCATCGCCTCGGCGCACGATCGCGTCGAATTCAAACACCCGATCGCTGCGGCGGACATCGTGCCCGACGAGACGGGACGCGCCATGTTCATCGACCGCCGCCACGAGGCGAAGAGCCGCGCCGAGAGCATCGCGACGCTGGTCGATGGCTACGGCGCAGAATCGGACGGGCGCTTCGTCGCGCGCGGCGACGGCTGGCGCATCGTCAAGAACATCGCGCTGACAACCGCCGGGGTGGCCGTCAACTATGCTTTTGAAGGCCCATCGACGTCCGCCGTCTCCTGCGAGATCAACCTGGCCATGCCCAGTTGCGACGGTTACTCCGGCCGCTACATACTCGCCGACGGCAGCATTCCCTGCGGCTTCGGGCAACTGCTGGAGCTGCCGGGCGTCACGGAAGTCGTCCTCGACGATCGCGAACTCAGGGGCCGTCTTGTCCTGCGCAGCAGCCGCCCTGTCCGCCTGCAGGCGGCGCCGCATCATACGGTGTCACAATCGGAGGCCGGATTCGAAAAGATCATGCAATGCGTCTGTGTTACGCTTCATTGGACGCCCGCGTCGGGGGAGGAGTGGGCCATCTCGCTGGAGGTCGTCGCCGATCGAGCCTGAGCACGGACCCAGTCTGGCCAGCCGCGGCGACACACTTTAGATAGGAGTTCCTCATGACCGACATCACCACCCTCCTCGGCGCCGAAGCCGGATTCCTGCTCGAGCACGCGTGCCGCACCATCCCCAAGCAGCAGCTGCACCTGCCCGGTCCGGATTTCATCACCCGGGTACACCAGGATTCGGAGCGCAAACCCGGCGTCTTGCGCAACCTGGCAGCGCTGTTCAACCACGGCCGGCTGGCCGGATCGGGTTACCTGTCGCTGCTTCCCGTCGACCAGGGCGTCGAACATTCCGCCGGCGCCTCCTTTGCGCCCAACCCGATCTACTTCGATCCCGAGAACATCGTCCGTCTCGCCGTCGAGGGTGGCTGCAACGGCGTCGCCTCGACGCTGGGCGTGCTCGCGGCGGTGGCGCGCAAGTATGCGCACCGCATTCCCTTCGTGGTGAAGATCAATCACAACGAGATACTGAGCTACCCCAACAGCTACGACCAGACCCTGTTCGCCAGCGTCAAGCAAGCCTTCGACCTCGGCGCCGTGGCGGTGGGGGCCACCATCTTCTTCGGCTCGGCAGAGTCGCGGCGGCAGATACGGGAAATCTCCGAGGCCTTCGCGCTGGCCCACGAACTGGGCATGGTCTGCATACTCTGGGCTTACACGCGCAACGCCGCCTTCAAGCACGAGGGAGTCGACTACCACGTTTCCGCCGACCTGACTGGCCAGGCCAATCATCTCGCCGTCACCATCAACGCCGACATCGTCAAGCAAAAGATGGCGGAGAACAACGGCGGCTACAACGCCTTGAAGTTCGGCAAGACCAGCCCCAAGGTCTATTCTGAACTGACCACGGACCATCCGATCGACCTGGTTCGCTACCAGGTGGCGACCTGCTACATGGGCCGTTCCGGGCTGATCAACTCCGGCGGAGAGTCGGGAAAGGATGACCTGCACCAGGCAGTGCGTACCGCCGTGATCAACAAGCGCGCCGGCGGCATGGGCCTGATCTCCGGACGCAAGGCCTTTCAAAAGCCCATGGCGGACGGGGTCACCCTGCTCAACGCCATTCAGGACGTCTACCTTTCCCCCAGCATCACTGTTGCTTAGGAAGAATCAATGCCTGGTACATCATTCCCGCTCGAGGTCACGCCTCGCCTGCCTGCGCGCCTGGGGCGGCTGGCGGAATTGGCCAACAACCTCTGGTACAGCTGGGATCGCCCGACGCGCGGCCTCTTCTCGCGCCTGCATCCGGCGCTGTGGCGGGCCGTCGGCCACAGTCCCAAGGACTTTCTCAAGCGCGTCGATCAAAGGCGCCTCGATGAGGCGGCGGCCGACCCGGTATTCCTCGGCGCATACAATCGCGTCCTCTCCGGCTTCGACAGCTACCTGGCCGAACTCGGCGAAGGGCCATCCATCGCCGGCGCGCATGATAGCCTGGTCGCTTACTTCTGCTTCGAATTCGGTTTTCACGAGAGCCTGCCCATATACTCGGGCGGACTGGGGATACTTGCCGGCGACCACTGCAAGGCTGCCTCGGACCTGCGCCTGCCCTTCGTCGGCGTCGGCCTGCTGTTCCGCCAGGGCTTCTTTCTCCAGACCATAGATCGCGAGGGCCGCCAGCAGGCGTTGAACGTCGATGCCGACTTCGAGGACCTGCCCATCACCCCGGTGCGGCGCAAGGACGGCAGCGAAATGCGCGTGGTGCTGCCGATGCCCGGGCGCCAGGTCTGGCTGCGCCTGTGGGAAGTGCTGGCCGGCCATGTTCGTCTCTATCTGCTCGATACCGACCTCGAAGCCAACACGCAGCACGATCGAGACATCACGCACCGGCTCTACGGCGGCGACCGAACGACGCGCATCGAACAGGAAATGGTGCTGGGCGTCGGCGGCGTGCTGGCCCTGCGCGAGCTCGGCCTCCAGCCTTCCGCCTGGCACATCAACGAGGGCCACGCCGCCTTCATGATTCTGGAGCGGGTCAGCTCGCTGGTGGAGCAAGGTCTGGACTTCGCCAGCGCCCTGGAAGCGGTCGCCGCGAGCACGATCTTCACCACTCATACCGCCGTGCCCGCCGGACACGACCAGTTCTCGCCGGAGATGGTGCAGCACTACTTTAGAGACTGCTTTCCCAGCCTGCAGGCAAACATGACAGCCATGCTCAGCCTCGGCCATCTCCCCGGCAGCGATGAATTCAACATGACCGCCCTGGCGGTGCATGGGTCGCGTTTTCATAACGGCGTCTCGCGCATCCATGGCGGCGTCTCCTCGAAAATGCTGGCATCTCTATGGCCGCAGATCGAGCCGCACGATAATCCGATGACCTACATCACCAACGCGGTGCATGTGCCGACCTTCCTGTCCACCGACTGGACCGAACTGTTCAACCGCTATCTGGGCGACGGCTGGTCGGAACGCCTGATGGACCAGGACTGCTGGCAGAACATCGCGGAGATTCCCGACCTGCTCTTCTGGAGCGTGCGCCAGTCGCTCAAGTCGCAGATGCTGCACCTGGTCCGCTACCGCATCACCAAACAGTACGCGCGCAACCAGGGTTCGCAGGCCCACCTCGACCGCCTGTTCAAACTCGTCGACCCCGCCAATCCGAATGTGCTGACCATAGGCTTCGCGCGCCGCTTCGCCACCTACAAGCGCGCCGCCCTGCTGTTCGAAGACCTCGATTCGCTGCGGCAGATCGTCGGCGATCCGAAGCGGCCGGTGATCTTCATCTTCGCCGGCAAGGCGCACCCGGCGGACCAGCCGGGACAGGAGCTGATACGCCGCGTTTCGGAAGTGGCACGCATGCCCGAATTCGAAGGCCGCATCCTGCTGGTCGAAGGTTACGATCTGCACCTCGCCCGTCGCCTGGTCAGCGGCGTCGATGTCTGGCTCAACAATCCGGTCTACCCGCTCGAAGCGTCCGGTACCTCAGGCATGAAGGCGGGCATGAATGGCGTCATCAACCTTTCGGTGCTCGATGGCTGGTGGGGGGAAGGTTACGACGGCAGCAACGGCTGGGCGATCAAACCGGCTTCCGACGTGCTGAACGAGTATGATCGCAACGCCGAAGAAGCGCGCACCCTGGTGGAAATTCTTCAGGACAGCGTCATCCCGATGTATTACGATCACGGACCCATGGGCTTCTCGCCGGACTGGCTGGCCATGGCCAAGCGCTCCATCTCCAGCACCATGACCCGGTTCAACAGCGAGCGCATGATCCGCGATTACCTGCAAAAGGTCTACATCCCGGCAGGAAATCAGTGGCGCCGCTACAGCAGCCAGGACTTCGACGGCGCACGGCGCCTAGCCGCCTGGAAGGCCCGGGTACGTTCCGGCTGGGCCGGGGTGGCGCTGCGCCGCATCGACACCGGGCCGCACCATATCGCCTACGGCGACACCCTGCGTTTCGAACTGGCGGTAAAGCTCAATGGCCTGGAGCCGGAAGACGTGGTCGTCGAACTGCTGCTCGGCCGCCCCGGCTCGAATTCGGTGAGCAATGCGGTGCGCCAGCCGCTGCCCTTTCAGCGCCGGCTCGATAACGACGAATGCCTCTACGCGATGGACTTTACTCCCGGCCTTTGCGGCCGCGTCGAATACCGCTTTCGCATCTACCCCAAGCACGAGCTGCTCACCCATCCCTTCGAAATGGGCATGATGGTCTGGCTCTGAAGCGATGAACCCGACCCTCTTGCCCTCGTGGCAGGCACTGGCCGGCGAGGCCCAGGTCCTGCGCAGCACGCATTTGCGCCAGCTCTTCGCCGCCGATGCCGGCCGCGTCGCACTCATGAGCCTGCGCTGCGGCGACCTCGCCGCCGATTTTTCCAAACAACGGCTCTCTCCCCGCGTCCTCGACTTGCTGCGCGCGCTCGCAGCCGAGTGCGATGTCGTCGGCGAGATCGGGCGCCTGTTCGCCGGTGAAACGGTCAATCCCACCGAGGGCAGGCCGGCACTGCACATGGCGCTGCGCGCCGCAGCCGGCGACAGCTTCCGTCACGCCGGGCGCGAGCTGGTGCCCGGGATTCTCGCCGAGCGAAACAGGCTGCGCAGCTTTTGCGCCAGCGTCGGCGACGGTGCCTGGCGCGGCTGCACCGGCGAGGCCATCAGCGACGTGGTCAATCTCGGCATCGGCGGCTCGGACCTCGGTCCGCGCATGGCCGAACAGGCCCTGGCGGCTTATGCCAAGTCCGGGCTGCGGCTGCATTTCGTCTCCAACGTCGACGGTGCCGATCTCGCCTCCCTGCTCGCGCGGCTGGCACCGGCGCGAACGCTGTTCGTCGTTGCCAGCAAGACCTTCACCACCCAGGAGACCATGAGCAATGCCCATGCGGCACTCGCCTGGCTGATCGAGGCACATCCGGGGGTGGCTCGCGCGGATATCCTCGGGCGGCACTGCGTCGCGGTCACGGCCAAAGTCGATGCGGCCGCCACATTCGGCATCCCCGCGGAGAATGTCTTCGCCTTCTGGGACTGGGTCGGCGGACGCTATTCCCTCTGGTCCAGCGTCGGCCTGGGTGTGGCGCTCGCTGTCGGCATGGACGGATTCGAAGCGATGCTGTCCGGCGCCCGCGAGATGGATGCCCACTTCCGCGATGCGCCGCTGGCCACGAATCTGCCGCTGACCTTGGCCCTGCTCGACGTCTGGAACAGCAATTTCCTCGGCGCCGAGACTCACGCCGTCATTCCCTACAGCCGCTCCTTGCACCTCCTGCCAGCCTACCTGCAGCAACTGGAGATGGAGAGCAACGGCAAGGCGGTCGACCGCGATGGCCGGCCGCTGGCCTGCCTGGCCGCGCCTATCGTCTGGGGCAGCGCCGGAACCGATGCCCAGCATTCCTATTTCCAGCTCTTGCACCAGGGCGGTCGCCTGGTGCCGATCGACTTCATCGCCTTCGCGCGGCCCGACTTTCGGCTCGGCAGCCAGCATCAAATGCTGCTCGCCAATTGCTTCGCGCAGAGCGAGGCCCTGATGCGCGGGCGTACCGAAGCTGAGGCGAAATGCGAGCTCGAAGCCGCCGGCCTGAGCGCCGCCGAGGTCGCGCGTCTGCTGCCGCACAAGCTGTTTCCGGGCAATCAGCCGTCGACCACGCTGCTGCTGCCGGCGCTGACGCCGCGGACCCTGGGCATGCTGGTCGCGCTCTACGAGCACAAGGTGTTCGCGGCCTCGGCCATCTGGGGCATCAATCCCTTCGATCAGTTTGGTGTCGAGCTGGGCAAACAGATGGCCAATGCGCTGCTGCCGTCCTTGAGCGAAGGCGAAGCGCCGGCCGGGATGAGCGAGTCCACCCGCTTTCTGATCGCCTATTGCCGCGAAAACGGCTAGTCAAGAAGATGAGTGCAGTCAAGCGCGTGCTGTTCGCGACCTCGGAAATAGCCCCGTGGGCCAAGACCGGTGGCCTCGGCGACATCTCGGCGGCGCTGCCGCTGGCCCTGGTCGAGGCCGGTCTCGAGCTGCGCGTCCTGGTACCCGCCTACCCCCGACTCCTCGCCGCTTTCCCGCAGGCCACTGTGCTCGCCGAACTTCCCGCCCTGGGCGGTGCCCTGCCGGCGTCGCGGCTGCTTCAAGCGCGCACCCGCGACGGCTTGTCGCTGTGGCTGCTCGATTGCCCGCCACTCTACGCGCGCCCAGGCGGCCCTTACCACGGACCGGATGGCTCCGACTGGCCGGACAACCATCTGCGCTTCGGCCTGCTCTCGCGACTCGCCGCCTGGCTCGCCAGCGAGCAGAGCAGCCTCGCGTGGCGTCCAGACATCCTGCACTGCAACGACTGGCAAACCGGTTTGGGCCCCGCCTATCTTCACTATTTGCACGGCGCTCTGACGCCCGCGGTGATGACCATACACAACCTGGCTTTCCAGGGGCTGTTCGCGCCGGCTCTGCTCGCCGAACTCGGCCTGCCCGGGCAGGCCTTGACGCTCGATGGCGTCGAGTTCTACGGTCACATCTCCTTTCTCAAGGCCGGTCTGCAGTTTGCCCGCCAGATCACCACGGTCAGCCCCGGCTATGCGCGCGAAATCCAGACGCCGGAACTCGGCTTCGGTCTCGATGGCCTGCTGGCTTGGCGCCAGCGGGATCTGACCGGGATCCTGAACGGCGTCGATGCTGGCTGGAATCCGGCCACCGACCCCTATCTCGATTATCGCTACGATGCCCGGCGGCTGGGTGCAAAGGCGCAAAACAAACGCGCCCTCCGCGCCGAACTCGGCCTGGACAGCCAGGCGGCCCGACCGTTGCTGGCCATCGTCAGCCGACTGACCCATCAGAAGGGCATGGATCTGGTGCTCGCCACCGCCGACGAATTCCTCGCCGACACTGCCAGCCCCCGGGTACAGCTGGTGATACTCGGCCACGGCGAACCGAGCTTCGAACAGGGCTTCCGCGCCCTGGCCAGCGCTTATCCGGGGCAGGTGGCGGCGGTGATCGATTTCAGTGAAAGCCTGGCCCACCGCATCGAGGCCGCCGCCGACATCTTTCTCATGCCCTCGCGCTTTGAACCCTGCGGCTTGAACCAGCTCTACAGCCTTCGCTACGGCACGCCCCCGGTCGTGCATGCCACCGGCGGCCTCGCCGACACGGTCGTCGACTGCGATGCGCATAGCCTGGCTGCCGGCAGCGCCAATGGCTTTAGCTTTGCCACGGCAGATGCGCTTTCGTTCGCTTCCGCCCTGCGTCGCGCCATCGACACCTGGCACGACGAGAAGACCTGGCGCCGGCTGCAGCGCCGAGGCATGGCCGCCGACTTCTCCTGGAGCAAGGCCGCCGCCGGCTATCTCGAGGTCTATGGCCGTGCCATGGCGAGGCGCTAGCATTCGCGGCATCAGTGCCGGTCGACGCGGCTTGATTGACCATGACCATGGTATTGTCAATTCTGCCCAAAGTGCTATATTGGCAGCCATAGCCCAGGTAGGAGAGCAGCATGGCCATGACGCTCGATAGCATGAGCCGGATCGCGGCGCTGACGCGCAATCTCGCCAGCAGCGCAAACACATCAGGCACGACTGGCACAAGCGGCACAGCGTCCGCGTCAGACCCGCTGGCCAAGGTGCTGGACACCGCCAACAAGCGTATCAGCGCACAGATCAGCGAGACCAACGTAAAACTGTCCAGCTACGGCCAGATCAAGTCCGGCTTTGCCTCGCTGCAGAGCACCGGCCAGGCGCTGACCACGCTGGCCAAGAACGCCAGCGTCACCGATGTGACCAAGGCGGCGCAGAGCTTCGTCGATGCCTTCAATACCACCGCCAGCGCCGTCAGCACCGCCGTCAATGGCAATGGCAAGAGCCCTGGCGCACTCGCCAACGACGCGCTCGCCCGTCTCTCCGGCAACGACTTGCGCCGCGTCGTCACCAGCGGCAGCAGCATCGCCGACCTGCAGAATATAGGCATCAGCGTCAATGCGAAAGGCTCGCTCGCCATCGACAGCGCGGCCCTGGGCAAGGCGCTGCAGGCCAACCCCGACGCAGTCAAGGCAAGCCTGGCCAAATTGGGCCAGCAAGCCAGCGCCACGGCGACCACGGAGCTGTCGAGCGGCGGCGCCGTCGGCAGCTCCGTCAACTCGCTCAACAACCGGGCCAGGAACCTGGCGGCACAGCAAAAGCAGGAACAGGGTCTCGCCGCCTCGGCGCAGGCGGCGATACAGCAGAGTTCCGCCTTGAGCGGCAACTTGGGCGGCGTCAGCGCCGGCATCGCCGCCTACATCAAGGCCTTCTCGCTCTAGCGCTCGGCTGGCCCTCTAGGCGGCCAGCGGCGTGCGCTTCGGCGCCGGCCGCTTGCTCGTCGCCTCGCAGATGTAGGCCTGCAGCGCGTCGATCTGCAGCGGCTTGTAGTGCACCGCGATGCCGCGGCTGGCCATGCCGCGAATCAACACCGGATCCGTATCGCCGGTGACGACGATGGCCGGGATGTCGCCGCCGAACGCCCCTCTGACCGCTGCGATCACGTCATATCCGGTCTCCTCCGCGGCGAGACGGTAATCCGAGATGACGATGTCCGGCGCACACTGGCCGAGGCCTTGCAGCAGTTCTCCGCAGTTCCTGGCCGCGATCACCTCGTGGCCTGCGCTCTGCAGCGCGAGGACGATAGCCTGGAGGACCATGGGGTTGTCTTCCACCAGGCCAATCCGCAGGTTCCTCGCCGCTGACAAGGTGGCGGGCGCTCCCTGCGCCTCCAGCATGCGTCCCGGAGGCAGTTCGACGGCAAACATGGAGCCTCGGCCAGGCCGGGAACGCAGGCGAATCTCCAGCCCCAGCAGTGCCGCGGTCTTGGCCACGATGGCCAGACCCAGGCCGCTGCCGCGGTTTCGCGCCCCGTCGCCAAGCTGCCTGAACTCTTCAAAAATGATGTCGGTCTTGTCCTCGGGAATGCCGACGCCCGTATCCCAGACCTCGATCCACTGCTTGCCCCCGTGCTGCCGGAAAGCGACCAAGATGCCGCCCCGCTCCGTGTAGCGGATGGCATTGGCCAGGAGATTGCCGAGTATCCGCGCCATCAGTTGCTGGTCCGTATGGGTAGCGCTACCCGAGTAGCGTATGCGCAGTTCGAGCCCCTTCAGTTCCAGCTCCGCACTATGCATTGCGACGAGGGCGCCGAGCAGATCATCGACGGCAAAGTCCGACAGCTTGGGCTTGACCACCCCGGCTTCCAGCTTGCTCACGTCCAAGAGGTTGGTCAGCATTGCGCTCAGGCTGTCGACGCAATCCTGCGTCTTGGCCACCAGTTCGCTGATCTCGGCCGTGGCCCGGTTCTTCAACAGACCGACGTAGAGCGAGATCGCCAAGAGCGGCTGGCGCAGGTCGTGGCTCGCCGCGGCCAGGAAATGCGATTTGGCCTGGTTGGCTTTCTCCGCAGCCGCCTTGGTGGCCAGCAGTTCCTGTTCGAGCCTCTTGCGCTTGGTGATGTCGCTGACGCCACCCAGCATCTGCAAGGGCTTTCCCTGTTCGTCGCGCTCGAAGACGTCGCCGTGGGCCGCCACCCAGACCAGGCTCCCGTCGGCGCGGTGCATGCGGTGTTCGCTGCGATAGGGGCCGTCTCCGTCGAGGCAGGATGTCAGGCTTGCCCCGACCAGCTCCCGGTCATCCTCGTGGATCATGCCGATGAACTGCGCCATGGGCTGATCGATATAGCTTTTGTCGACCCCCATCATCCGGCACCAGTCGTGCTCGTGCCTGACCCTGTCCGTGGCCAGGTTCCACCCCCAGACCGTCTGTCCCTCCACCGACAGCACATAGTTGAGCCTGGCCTGGCTCGCCCTCAGGGCGTCGCCGAGTTCGCGCACATCCTCATAGTGACGGGAATAGCTGGCCAAGGTGTAGTAGGTGACCATGGCCACCCCGATCAGCACGACGACCACCGTCGTCGCCTGGACGCTCATCGGCGGGCTGTGCTGCCGCGGTAACCAGCCCGCAAGCTCACCCGCGACAGAGGCCATGGCCACCAGCAGACTCAGCAGCGTAATGAGCAGCCCGGTGCGAAAGCTCAATAGCCAACTCCCGCAGAAGATGAGGAGCGGGAAAATCATCATGTTCGGCGAGCGGATGCCGTCGCCGACCAGGGTTATGAGGGAAATGATCGACCATACGGACCAGACCATGACCCGAAAGGCGAGGGTATTGCGCTGGCGCCGGAGCAGGTAGAGGCTCACCAGGCCCGCCACCATCAGGCCCGCACTGCCCACGGCACGCCACAACAGCACCGTGCTGGCGAGCAGGTGGTTGATCGTCTGCAGGCCGCCATCGAAGGTCAACATGATGGCGGCGATCCAGAACAGGCGGATCAGCGATCGATCGCTATTCAGGTCGGGCGAAGGGCCTTTCATCTGGGGCGCAAAGTCCATGGGGCTGCTGGCCTAATGATCTATTGC
>Ga0172380_10002342_pt1 | contig 29501 bp, 38 predicted proteins | sample Leawe162metaG_FD_119747 | JGI IMG/M metagenome (GOLD analysis project Ga0172380, IMG submission 119747) | Leachate microbial communities from a municipal landfill in Southern Ontario, Canada - Leachate well 162 metaG | ecosystem: Engineered > Solid waste > Landfill > Unclassified | place... | reverse complement strand
TTTGGTCATTTCAAACATATTGACCGCTTTCTTGCCGCCGAACACCGCCTGCAAGTTTGCATCGGCGTTGATGTTGCGCTTGTTTTTCGGATCCTGGAGATTGTTTTTCTTGATATACTCCCAAAGTTTTTTAACGACTTCGGACCTGGGCATCGGGCCGTTGCCGACTACCGCCGCCAGTTCGGCGCTGATGGCCATCGGCTTCATAAAAGCGGAATTTGCTTTTTTTGCCATATTTTTTATTTTTTTTATTATATTACCTTTATGCCTATATAGCACAAAACAATTAATTATGAAACCGGTCCAATGCCGCAAAGCTATCCGGCGCCTCACTTTGTTTCAGAAATCGCTAAGTTTAAAGTTTTTATGCTAAAATAACATAAAGGTCAGATAAAATTCAAAAAAACAATATGGAAAAAATTGTACGGGATTTTGTTTCAGAAGAAAAACGGGATTACAAATTCAGATTTGGCCGTTTAATCGCTTCATCTTTGACAGGATTTATTTTCGGCGTTGTGGCGGCCAGCATAATTTGGATGGTCGCGTTCAGCTATATCCAGGGAATTTTCGAATTGTAGCGGGATCACCGCGCCGGGGATTGGCAGGAATTGTTTTATGGCGCAATTTTAGGATGGCGCAATCAGGGTATGGGAAAGGGAATCAGCAAATCATTTTTATTGTTTGTCGTATTGGTTATGGCCGGCGGCGGCGCGGCGGCGGTTTTGGGATCGTGGAATTATTTTTTGAGAGAAAACATATCGATTCTTGAAAGCGAAATTCTGCACACGGCAAGCGGGTTTGCCGCAGCGGTGGAAAAACTTAACGCCGACGCGAGAAATCTTAATGCGGTTTTGGCTTCAACCAAGCAGGATCTGGCAATCGCCGTGGCCCAGCGCGACAATATCGGCTTGCAATACAACGATGCGGTGGAAAAATATAACCAGGAAAAAAGCCGGATGGATGCTCTAAATTCGCAGATCGGCCGGATCCAGGGTTCGGTGGATACTTTGGAAAAACTGAAAGCTACCGACGAGGAACTGCTCAAAAAATATTCCAAAATTTATTTCCTGAATGAAAATTATATTCCCGAATCATTTTCGGCGGTCGATCCGGAATACGGGTATAAGCCGGACGGGAATTATCTGGTCAATTCCAAAATCTGGCCGTTTTTGAAAGTTTTGATGGCTACCGCCAAGGCCGACAATATCGATATCAAAATAATTTCGGCCTATCGCTCGTTTGGCGAACAAACCAGTTTGAAATCGTCATATAAAATAATTTACGGCACCGGCGCCAATAAATTTTCCGCCGACCAGGGATATTCGGAACATCAACTGGGCACGACGGTGGATTTTACCACCTCCCAAATCGGTTCCAGCTTTGACGGATTTGAAGATTCCGCGTCCTACAAATGGCTGCAAGAGAATGCCTATCAGTTCGGATTTGTTATTTCGTATCCCAAAAATAACCAATATTACCAATATGAGCCGTGGCACTGGCGGTTCGTGGGCCGCGAACTGGCAAAAAAATTGCATGAGGAAGGAAAAAATTTTTATGATCTTGACCAGCGCGAGATCGATCAGTATCTGATTTCCTTTTTTGATTAGCCGTCCGGAGATTGGCGGCCGGATTGCGAAAATCATCAGCCGGGCGCGCCAACGAAAATACCCGGCAACGCGCCAATCGCATCGAAACCAAAAAACCGCAGGCGGTTTTTTCGGTTGCGTGCCATTTGGTCGCGTTGATATTTTGGCAAGGTTTGATAACATTAAGATTGGGCTAAAAATTGCGCTATGGAAAATTTCAATGACGGGTATTTTTACAATCCGACAAAAGGCAATTTAAATCTCGACCAGGCCATCGATGAGATTTTCGCGTATATGGCCGACCAGCCCGGGATGATTTACCAAATCGTGGTGGGCTGCGATTCGGCATCATCAGAGCAGCCGCACTTTCCGGCCACGATTGTGGTGCGGCGGATCGGTGCCGGCGGCCGGTTCTTTTTGAAGAAAATCAGTTATGGCAGCCGCAAATTTTATAATTTTAAACAACGGATTTTGCAGGAGGTTTTATTGTCCTGCGAGCTGGCCTTGGTTTTGCGCGACAAATTAGAAATGCGCAGATTATTTCAGCCGGATAATTTGAATTGGGATTTTTCCTATATCCATGCCGATGTGGGCGAGCAGGGCGCGACGCGCCAGATGGTGCGCGAGGTTACCGGGCTGATCCGCGGGAACGGGTTTGAGCCGATGATCAAGCCGTTTTCGTTTGCAGCCTCGGCCATTGCGGACAAATATACTTAAAAAGCTCAAAGCTCAAATTTCAAATGTCAAAATTGAAATGCCGCATTTTATTTACCCGCCAGAATACCTCGGGGCTATGTCCCGGCGATGTTTGGCGGGGAATCAAACTTTTCCTTTCCGCGGAGCGTTAGCGGAGCGGAAGGAATACCGCGGCGCCTTGGGCGCGCGGTAGTTTATTTGGAATTTAGTTTTCAGTTTTGACATTTTGCCGGCTGTTTCATTGGCGATTATTTTTTGTTACAATATAAATATATAAAACTCATATTTGAGCATTTTTAAATTATGGTTAAAAAAGTCATCGACATTATTCCGCCGCAGAACTGGTCTGCCGGCCAGGCGTCCGGCGAGCCGGAGTTAAGGTACAGCCGGGAAGAATTGCCGCAATCCGCGGTTTTGCCCGAAGAGGCCGGGCATGAGTCGCTCCCGGAATCAAAGCCGCGGATTACTTTCGCCGTGCCGAAAGCCGGGTTTGCCGCCGGTGCGGCCAAATTACCGGATGCGGGTGGCGGTTTTTTCAAGGGGTTGTTTCTTAAATTGGCAATTGCGGCCGCGGTGATAATGGCAGCAATGTATGGCTTGGATGTTAAATTTGCCAAAGCCGTGATAAAAGTTTGGCCGGAAACATCCATTTTGCACCAGGAAGTTAAGGTTGCGGTCGATCCGTCAATCGGCGCGGTTGACAAAAACAAGAACGCGGTCCCGGGATTTGCAATTTCGGTGGAAAAAACCGTTAACGGCGAGTCGCCGGTTGCCGGGAGGAAGAGCGCGCAGGGCAAGGCGTTTGGAACGGTCAAATTATTCAATAATTACACTGCGGCGCAAAGACTGGTTAAGGGCACCCGTTTGCAGGCGCCTTTGGAAAAATTCCAGCCGGCGCTGGCCAAAGACGAAACGCCCTGGTTCAGGACTGCCGAAGACATCGTTCTAAATCCCAAATCGTCGTCAGTGGTCAAGGTTGTTGCCGATTTTTCCGGGGAAAAATACAATATTGAGCCGTCGGTTTTTTCCGTGCCCGGATTGGTGGGCACGGCGCAATATACTTTCATTTACGGCCAGTCTTTTGAAAAATTCGCCGGCGGATCCCAGGATAGCGCGCCGGAAGTTAAAAAGGAAGATTTGGAAAATGCCAAGATTGCGATCGCGGAAATCGCCAAAGAGGAGATTAAAAAAGAACTTGAAGCCAAGGTAAAACAGCAGGGATTGGAGATCGCGGATCAAAGCGTGGAAAAATTCGAGATCGGCGAACCGGCAATTACGGCAAAAACCGGCGACAGCATTGCCAAGATCGGCGGCCAGATACTTGCCAAGGCAAGCATCGTGGCTTACAAAAAAACCGATTTGGACAATCTGGGCCGCGAGTTTGTTCTGGGCAAGGTTCCCGCCGGCAATACTGCCAATCTTGACAGTCTGGAAATCAAGTCTTCATACGCGGGCATTGATGCCGCGAGCGGCCGGCCGTCGCTGGCGCTGGCGGCGCAGGTGATGATCTATTCCGGAATGAGCGGTAACGATTTGAAAAAAGGCTTGTCGGAAAAGAGCGCCAATGAAGCCAGGATATTTTTGATGAATCAGCCGGGGACCAAGGAAACCGAAATCCAGCTGTCGCCGCCGTGGCGGTTTAACATCCCGCGGGATTTGAATCGCATTGAGGTGCAGATGATTTTAGATTAAATTCTTTGTGCCCCAAGGCTTCGCCGCGCGGGGTTGACTAAAATGCGGTTCTCTGATAGAATTAAAAATTGTTGCAATGTCAAAACAAAAGGTACCAAGATTTCAGGGACAGGTGATCGAATCGTTGCCGGACGCGAATTTTCGCGTTAAGCTTTCTGACGGCAGGGAAGTGCATTGCCATTTGGCGGGAAAATTGCGGATGTTTCGCATCAAGATACTTAATGGCGATATCGTAACGGTGGAAATGAGCCCCTACGATGATAAGCGCGGCCGGATAGTTTACCGCGGGAAGTAGGAAGGGCCTGAATGGCAAATATTTTTTAAATTTTAATTATGAAAGTCAGAGCATCGGTGAAAAAAATTTGCAAGGACTGCCAGATCGTCAAAAGAGACAGCCGGGTTTATGTGATTTGCAAGAAAAACCCCAAGCACAAGCAGCGGCAGGGTTAGAAAGCTAAAAACTAAAAGCGCAAAGCGCAAAGTAAAAATGCGGTTGCGTATTCTTGCTTTGCGCTTTGTGCTTAAAACTTTAAACTATTCAATATGCCACGGATAATCGGTGTCAACATACCGGACAACAAGCAAATCGGGATTGCTCTGGGATATATTTACGGGATCGGCAGGTCTTCGGCAAAAGTGGTGCTTGCCGAGGCAAAGATCGACGGAAAGGTGAAGGCCAAGGATTTGGCGCCCGAGCAGATGAAACTGATCGAAGAAACCATTAAAAAACATTACCGCGTGGAAGGCGATTTGAAACGCGATGTGATGATGAACATTAAGCGGCTGAAAGATATCGTTTCGTGGCGGGGGATGCGCCATTCGCGCAATTTGCCGGTCAGGGGCCAGCGGACGAAAACCAACACCCGTACGGTGCGCGGCAACATCCGCAAAACTGTGGGTTCGGGCCGCAAACCGGCAGCTGCGCCGACATAGCCCGCGAGCACGCGGGAAATCCGAAATCCGAAACAAATTCAAATTTTCAAATTTGTTTCGGATATTCGTGCTTCGATATTCGAATTTAGACAAAGGGAAGATTATTTTCGTTGATATTGTTAAATAACTAATTATAAAATAGTTTCAAAAAGATGGGTAAGAAGCATGTTGCCACTCAAAATAAAGAGGAATTATTGAAGGAAAGAGACGCTGTTGAGGCCAAGGCCAAAAAGGAATTCACGGTAAAAAACCCGGTACGCACGCGGCAGGGAAAAGTTTATATTTCTTCTTCTTACAATAATACGATCGTTTCCTTTGCCGACGAAGCGGGAAATGTTTTGTGCTGGAAGTCGTCGGGAAGCATTGGATTCAAAGGAACCAAGAAAGGAACGCCGTTCGCGGCTTCCAAGGTTGCCGAGGCGGTGGCCGAGATAATCAAAAAGCTTGCGGTGGAAAAAGTACAGGTGCTGGTCAAAGGCATCGGTTCCGGCCGCGATTCGGCGGTGCGGTCGCTGGCCGCCCGCGGGATCGACATTGTTTCGATAAAGGACATTACCCCGATACCGCACAACGGATGCAAGCCCCGGAAAGTGAGGAGGGTATAGTTAACAGAAATTCGAAGCACGAATTTCGAATATCGAAACAAATTCGAATTTTCAAAAGATGAAATTAATAAAACGGAATTCCGTTTTAACATTTGATATTTGAACATTTGATATTGTTTCGGATTTCGAAATTCGATATTCGAGATTGAATTTTCATGGAAACTAATATAAAATGCAAAATTTGCCGCCGCGCGGGCGCCAAGCTGCTTCTCAAGGGAAGCCGCTGTTACGGCCAGAAATGCGCGATGGTGCGCCGGCCGACGGCTCCCGGAAAGAAAGGCAAGCGCCGCACGCGGCAATTATCGGAATTCGGCCGCGAACTGCGGGAGAAACAGCGGATGAAAGCGTGGTACAATTTGCGCGAACAACAGTTCAAAAATTATGTCAAAGGCGTTCTTTCCAAAAAAAGCGGTGCCGGCGATCTGCCGTTGGCGCTGATGAGCGTGCTTGAGAATCGGCTCGACAGCGTGGTTTTTCGGCTGGGTTTCGCTCCGTCCCGGCTTGCGGCGCGGCAGATGGTGGGCCACAAGGATTTTTGGATTAACGGACGCCCGGTGAATTTGCCGTCTTACCAGGTTGCCAAAGGCGATGTTATCAGCGTGGCGCCGAACAAAACAAAAAAAACTTATTTTGTGCAATTACAGGCGTCTTTGAAAGCCTATAAAGCGCCGTCGTGGCTGGCTCTCGATGCCGAGAAAATGGAAGGCAAAAAGGTTGGCGATATTGCCATGGAAGAAGTGGCGCCGCCGGCCGAAATCGGTTCCGTGTTCGAATTTTACGCCAGATAACATTAATTCTTTTTATACCCCGTCAGCTTGCTGCGGGGAACAAAAAGAATGAGGAGTCCAGAGGAAACATCCTCTGGTTGCGGCGGGGTTAATACCCCGACGCAAGAACCCGATTTATTTAGTGATTCAGTAATTAGGAAATTTTTATTTAACGCCGTTGATTTCCTGGACGATAATACCCGCGCAGAACGCGGTAAAGCGTTCGAGGATTTACGGACAAATTCATGATACCATTGCCGCTGGCACCAAAAGTTATCGAACGAAAAGGGAATTCCGCGCTCATTGAGATCGAGGCGCTTTACCCGGGATACGGCGTTACCGCGGGCAATGCCTTGCGCCGGGTGATGTTGTCGTCGCTTGAAGGGGCGGCGGTGACGCAAATCAAAATCAAGGGCGTGCCGCACGAATTCTCAACGATTGCGGGGGTAATGGAAGACGCGATTACTTTAATTATTAATATCCGGCAATTGAGGTTCAAGATCATCGGCGACGAGCCGCAGATTTGCGTGCTGAAAGCCAAAGGCGAAAAAGAGATTACCGGCGCGGATTTGGAAATTCCCAGCCAGTTGGAGCTGGCCAATCCCGAAACGCACATTGCCAATTTGACAGCCAAAAGCGCCAAACTTGAAATCGAGATCAAAGTTGAAAAGGGCACCGGTTATGTGTCGAAAGATGCGTGCTCCGGCAAATCAAAATTGGAGATAGGCGTCATTCCGATGGATGCGATGTTCACGCCGGTCAAGAGGGTCGGGTTTAAGGTTCAGAATATGCGCGTGGGCGACCGGACGGATTTTGACAGAGTAACCTTTGACATTGAAACCGACGGCACGATCACTCCCGAAACCGCATTTGCGCGGGCTTCCGAAATATTAGTTAACCATTTTGAAATGTTTAAAGCCGCGTTTAACGCTTGAGTTCGATTGTAGGTTATGGGATTTGAATTTTAAGATATAATTACATGTATAAGAGAATCAAAGGTAAAAAGTTCAGCCGGAATACCGATCAAAGAAGGGCGTTTATGCGCGCGCTGGCGGTTAATTTGATTATTCAGGAAAAGATAACGACAACCACGGTTCGGGCGCGCCAGGCCGGCGCTTTCGTTGAAAGGCTGATTACCAAAGCAAAGAGAGGGGATTTGGCGGCGAAGAAATCATTGGCATCGATATTGCCCGAAACGGCCAGCAAAAAATTGGTCGCGGTGATCGCGCCCCGCTTCAAAGACCGCAACGGCGGCTATACGCGGATTGCCAAGCTCAAGCCGCGTTTGAAAGACGGCGCGCCGATGGCCGTAATTGAATTGCTCGACCGGCCGGCGGCAGAACCGGATTTTAAGACCAAAGAAAAGAAAAGCTCCGGCAAAAAGGAAAAGAAAAAGGCTAAACCTGCCAAAAAAACGGAAAAAAAATCGGAAAATTCAGAAAAAGAAGAATCCAAACCTTAAATTTTTATTTACTATAATTATATGATTTTGTGATCATACGATTATATGATTTCCATGAAAAGAGAAACGCATACAATTGATGCCACTGATATCGCCTTGGGAAAATTAGCGGTGCGTGCCGCGGTGCTTTTGCGCGGCAAGGATAAGCCCGGGTTTGCCAAGCATGCCGACGCCGGCGATTTTGTGGTGGTTAAAAATTTCAAGCATGTGAAAATCACAGGCAAAAAGCTTGAACAGGCAAAATATTACCACTATAGCGGGCATATGGGCGGCTTGAAAGAAAAAACGATGGGGGAATTGATTAAAGACAAGCCCGACCAAGTTCTGCGGCGAGCGGTGTACCGCATGCTGCCCACCAATAAATTGCGCGACCAAATGATAAAGCGGTTGGCGGTGAAGCAATAATTTGTGAAATATCGTTATGGCAAATACCAAAGAAATTGAAAAAAAAGACGCCGCGCCGGCAAAAGACGCGGTGAAAAAACCCCGCGTCGTTGCAAAAAAAACCGATGAACCGGTTAAGGCTGCCAAAGCGGCTGAAGCCGTCGCAGTTGCGGAAGCGCCCGAAGCGCTTGACGCGTCCGGCAGGAAAAAGACCGACAAATACTACGAGGCGGTGGGCCGGCGAAAAACCGCGATTGCGCGCGTCCGGCTTTATACCCGCGGCGATAAACTTTTCTTAGTCAACGACAAACCGTTTGAAGCTTATTTCAAAGGAGCGGAATTTAAAAATATCATTGAAGCGCCGCTGGTGAAAATGAATTGCACCGATCGTTTTCGCATTACCGCGCGGGTTCTTGGCGGGGGCGTCAACGCCCAAGCCGAAGCCTTGCGCCACGGCATTACCCGCGCGCTGGTGCTGTTTAACGCGGATTTCAAAAAACGCCTGAAAAAATCCGGCTATTTGACGCGCGACCCCAGAATGAAGGAAAGAAAGAAGCCGGGCCTGAAGAAGGCAAGAAGAGCGCCGCAATGGGCGAAGCGGTAACGCGTTAGTTTGTGATTTATAATTTATAGATTGTAGAAAAAACAAAATCAAACCGCCACGCAATCCTGCGTGGCGGTTTTTTAACAGCCGATAGCCGATGATTGGCAGCTATTGGATGGGTTTGGATTTGTAGAGGGTGCTGCCCAGGAACAGGCAGGCGGATTTTTGGTTTTCGCTCCAGATCATTTGCGGGTTGGCAAAATCACCGCCGGCGCCAATATCGGAAAACGACGCTATGTTGGCGATATTGATCCGGTCGCGGTTATCGATCTCGGCGGTTTTGATGTTATTACCGGCGGTAAAGACCAGGTAGTCCGAATTGAACCAATCGCAGTTGGCGATTTTTTCCGAAAGCCGGGCGATAAAAATTTTATCGCCGGCGCTTGCGGGCGGCAGGCTGGTTTTGTCGGCCAGGAAAAATACCCAGATTTCGGAGTCCGACGAATAGACCGCCTTTTTGCCGTCGGGCGAAAGCTTGGGGTCGCCCGACAAGCCGCTGAATATTTTTTCAAACGACTCAAGCGAGGATTTTGCCTCATACAGATCGGAGCCGGATCGCACAAAAAAATAATCGCCCAAAACCCATAATTTGCGATCGCTGTCGGGCGCAAGGGTTATTTGCGCCGGACCGGCTTTGACTGGATTCCCCGAATTGCCATTTTTATAAACAAAGCCGTCTTGGCCCAAAAAATATTTGTCTTGAGCAGATATTTCGGTTGCGGCCAGAGTTGAAGTGGCGCCGGTTTGGGTTTTTTTTGTGATGCGGGGCGGATTTTTATCGATGGCGATGGCGTAGGTGCTGGATGCGCTGGCGGAATTTGACAAGACTTCCAATGTTTTGGCGTCGGCCCATCTCCAGCTGGCGAAAGCCGCGTTTTTGCCCGAAAAATTATTTTGGTCGGCCAACTTCACGGTAATATTCTGCTGTATGTCATAAAACTTCAGGCTCCAGCCGTTTTCTTCCTTTTCGCGCAAGGCGATTTTTTGCCCGTCGGGCGAAAGCAGAATGCCGTCAATATTTTTTGCAATGCCCGCAAATTCGGTCCGGTTGGGGAAAAGAATTATATTCCTTGTTTCGGTTACTTCTTTTTCTTTTATTTCCAGTTTCTTTTTCCAGGCTTGGTAGCCGGTTTTTTTAACTTCGAATTCGTATTGGCGGGGGAGCAGGTTTTCCACAAGCGCCGAGTCAAAGAAAAAATCAGTTTCTTTTTTGAGATTTCCGTCCACATAAATTCCGGCTTGTTTGGGGCTGACTCTGACAAAAAACCCGCCGGTCATCACCACCAGTTTTTTTCCGGCTTCCAAAGGCCAGTTGATCCGGTATCCCTGCGCGTACATCAGCAAGCCGGGCGCCGCAACCGCAAACAGCAGGGCAAAAAAAATGAAAAGCAAAGTCCGAAATTTCCGCGACATACGATAGATAGAATGTACATTTTTATTTTATCCCAACGGCCAGATTTTACAATTTGACAAATAATAAAAAATGTGCTTTTATAAATTTGGTCCTTCACTTATTGAAAAGCTAAAATGGAGGTTAACGGATGATTGAAGAATTTTGCGTTGTCTGCGGTGATAAAATTTTTAAAGAATTTTCCTTTTATGATGGCAATTACTATTGTACAAAATCAGAATGTCTGCAAGTCAAGAAAGAGGTAGGTAGAATGGAGCGTTGGCTGCGTGGCGGAAAAGCAATGGCAAATGGTAGATGCATCTTCGAATTCGGCGGATGCGATAAGCCAGCCGGGCCAAGCGGTTTTTGTATCGAGCACGAGGGAAAGGCGTGCTATCGTTGCGGCAAGCAAGCAATTACGGAAACAGGGTCACAAATTAACGCGGTATGGCTGACGCGATTAGCATGCGAAGACCATATATCATATATTTAAGGCATTCTTAATTTGTTTTAAACGGCAAGTTGGGAATACGCCTTTTTATTTTGCAAAAATTTGATACCATAAAGCTATGCAAATGCCGGCGATAGAGAAAATTAAAGAGGCGGGGAGGGAGATCGGGGAAAGGCACGGGTTGAGGCTCGTGGTGCTTTATGGTTCAGTGGCCACGGGTGCGGCCAAGGAGGATAGCGATATTGACATTGCGGTCTATGGAAAATCAGTTTTGGATTTGAAAGAAATTATTGAAATCATTGATGAATTCACGGCCGCGCTGCAAAAAAACGAGATCGATGTCAAATCATTGCATCATGCCGATCCGCTGTTCCGCCAGCAGGTGATGGAAAGCGGTATTTTGCTTTATGGTAACGAGCTTGATTTTGTCAAATTTAAAATCTACGCCTTCCGCGATTATGTGGAAAGCAAAAGCTTGTTCGACCTGAAAGAAAAGATGGTTAAAGAGCGTCTCAAAATAATATGATCCATAAAAATTTTATAATCGAGAAAGTGAATTCAATCACAGCTGGATTGGAGCAATTGGCTGGTTTTTCAAATATGACTTTTGCCGAGGTTGCTACCGATTACATAAAATATTCTGCCCTGAAAAATATTATAATGGAAACCATTGGCCGTGCGATTGATATTAATGAACACTTGGTTGCGGAAGCGACGGGCGTAAAGATTGAAGTTCCCAAGACCTATCGCGATGGGTTTTTGGCGCTGGCAAAGTTGAAAATTTTGCCGCCGGATTTTGCGCAAGAAATCGCCAAGAGCGCGGGATTCCGCAACGCGATCGTCCACGAATACAATAATTTGGATAAAAGCGAAGTTTATAAAACCGTGGGGCAAGCGATTGGCCAATATAACAAATACTGCGAGTATGTTATGCGGTATGTCAATTCGGTCGAATGACGGGAAAAAAGAATAGCAATAATGTGGGGCGGGAGGTGGCGCGGGTGCATTTTGTTTTGATGGCCGGCTACCGGCTTTTTTCTTTGTATTATCCGCTGTTTTTGGCGGCGCAAGGATTCTCGCTGGCGCAGATCGGCAATGCCTATCTCTTCATCTATCTGCCCATTGCCCTGGGCGCGCCGCTGGCCGGGTTTTTGACGCGCCTGATTCACCCGGCGCTGATGGTTGCGGCCGGCTGTTTTGGGTATGCCGCTTACGCACTGGGAATGGTTTTTTTCGGCGGCGTTGCCTTGGCTTACGCCTGGCAGATTATGCTGGGCCTTTCGGCGGCATTATTTTTCACGGCTTGCCGGGCCTTGTTGATGGCCGATCGTGATGGCGGCGATGAGAGCAATTTTTCTTGGTTCTACAATGCGCCCTATTGGGCTGGCGCCATTGCGCCGGCCGCTGGTGCGTTTATCATTTGGAAATTCGGATTTTCCGCCGCGTTCCAGATCAGCGCCGCGGTTTGCGTTTATGCCGCGCTTTTGGCGTTGGCAATGGCGAGCCATTCCTGGCGTTTTACCAGCTGCAGTTCGGTCTGGATCAAATTTGTCCGCGGCTGGCGCGCGTCATTCAAATGTTTGGCCTCGAAAACTGCCGGGCCGCTGATCGCCGCGTCGTTTACTGTGGCCCTGGCCGAAAGTTTGGTGCATCCGTTTTTCGTCCTTTTTTTGAAGGACCAGATCGGTTTGGATAAAAACCAGGTTTTGCAATTCGTGGCGCTTTCGGCCGCGGTTTTCTCGATTTTTTACTTTTTGGTTTTAAAGCGCTGGCAAAACGGCGATGCGGGCCGGAGCATAACGCGCGGCGGGCTGATCTCGGCATCCGCGACAGTGGCGTTTGGATTTTTAATGCCGGTATTGTCATACGCCAGCGCGTTTTTGATCGAATTCGGCCGGGGAGTGGGCGGTTTTTTGGCGGGTACCGGCCGTTCCGCGCTTCTGGCCAAAGAAATGAAAAACCGGCCGTCGGAAGGCGGCGCGCTGGACACGATCTTCTCGCCGCTGTCGATCGCTCTTGGCTCGTTTATCGGCGGCTATGCCATTACTTGGCTGGGCTACCAGTGGCTTTTCTTAATTAGCGGCGCGGCAGTATTAGCTGCGGTTTTATTGCTAAAAAATAGAGGATAGGGTAGAGTAAAAAAACGAAAGACAAGGATAATCTTTAATCGTTGATATTTAAACTTTAACAAATGTCAATTTTGGTTAAAGATTGATGATTAAAGATTAAGGATTAATAATTTTATGAAAATTGGCATTGATCTGGGTACAAGGAATTCGCTGGTTTTCGTCCCGAAAAAGGGCGTGGTTTTGCAGGAGCCGTCGGTGGTGGCGGTTGATTTGGATGAGAACAAAATTTTGGCGGTGGGGCACGAAGCCAACGAAATGATCGGCCGGACGCCGGATACCATCCGGGTCTACCGGCCTATGAAAGACGGCGTGATTGCCGATTTTGTCGTTACGCAAGCGATGATCCGTTATTTTATTAACAAGGTGTCCGGCAAATTCCATTTCTTCAAGCCGGAATTGGTGATCAGCGTTCCGGCCGGGATAACTTCGACCGAGCGCCGCGCGGTGATTGAGGCTGGAATGAACGCGGGCGCCAAAGCGGTATATTTGTGCAAAGAACCGATATTGTCGGCGATCGGCGCGGGCATCCCCATTCATTCTTGCTCGGGCAATATGATTGTTGATATTGGCGGCGGCACGACCGAGGTGGCGGTTATTTCTTTGGGAGGCATTGTTAATTTCCAGTCTCTGCGCGTTGCCGGTGACAAGATGGATGCGGCCATTGCTGACTATGTCAAACGCAAACACAATCTGGCCATCGGCGACCAGACCACCGAAGACATTAAAATGAATATCGGTACGGCAATTCCCGAAAAGGATCCCAAAACGCTGGAGATCCGCGGCCGCGATCTGGTAACCGGTTTGCCGCGCAATGTTAAGATTAATTCCAACGAGGTGAGCGAAGCGGTGCAGGACGCTTTAAGCGAGATCACGCAAACGGTGAAAACAGTTTTGCGCGACACGCCTCCCGAGCTTTCGGCCGATATCATGGATAAAGGCATGGTTTTGGCCGGCGGTTCCAGTTTGTTGGCCAATCTTTCCGAACTGTTGAGCAATGCCATTGGCGTGCCTTGTTCGGTGGCGGACAATCCTTTGCTTTGTGTGGCAAAAGGAACCGGCGCGGTCCTCGAGAACCTGGATTTCTACAAAAAAAGCATAATGACCAAAAAATAATTTGTAACCAAATTATTTTTTGGAAGCTCGAAGCACGAATATCGAAATCCGAAACAATTTTCAAAATCCGAATGTTCAAATGACCGAAACGGAAAGTCAAATCCGTTTTGAACCTTTGATATTTGAAAATTCGAATTTGTTTCGATATTCGGGTTTCGATATTCGAAATTATGGTTATTGGGCACTCGAAACAACTCAAATTCCTGGAAGTGGCGCAGCTGAGCGGGCGGTTAAGCCACGCTTACATTTTTTCCGGGCCGGAAAAGATCGGCAAAAAAACCATCGCTTTGGAGTGGCTGTCGCGAATTTACGGAGTAGGGCTCGCCGCAGGGATTGCCCATCCCGATTTTTTGTTTGTGGGGCCGCTGATCGATCCGAAAACCGATAAAGCCGCCGAAGAAATCACGGTCGGCCAGGTGCGCGAGCTTATCCGCAGGCTGTCGTTAAAGCCGGTTATCGGCAAAGTGAAAGCGGCAGTGATTGACGAGGCGCACCTGATGAATTCCGAAGCCCAGAATTGCTTATTGAAAACCTTGGAAGAGCCGCCGGGCGATGCGCTTATTATTCTGATAACCCGGAATTCGCAAAGGCTTTTGGAAACGATCCGGTCGCGCTGCGAAGTGATGCGTTTCAATTTTGTGTCCAAAAAAGAAATTGAATCCGCGCTGTCAATCCAATTCCCCGAAGCCGGACCTTGGCGGAATTCCCCGAAGCCGGGCCTCGGGAAAGCTGGTCCGGAAGGATTGGAAGAAATTGTCAAATTGTCGTTTGGCCGTCCCGGCCGGATGATGGAATTTATCGCCGACCAAAACCGTATTAACAAGTGGCGGGAACAGGAAAAGGAATTTGCCGGAATTGTGGCCGCCGAACTGCCGGAAAAATTCGCCTATGCCAAAAAAATCACCGATAGTGAAAATCCGGAAATAAATTTAAACGAGATTATCGAGGTCTGGCAATTCTATTTCCGCAACCTGATGCTGGAAAAATTGAACCAAGACAAAAATACCGCAGATATTGCGACGGTCAGACCGTCGCAGGATGTATTGCGACGGTCTGACCGTCGCATTGATGCGACGCAGTTTGTTTTTAGCAAGACAAAGCAAGGCACTTATACTTTGGGAAAGATCGCCGCGATATTAAAAAAAATCCACGAATTGAGCGTGATTTTAATGACGACGAACGCGAATCCGAAACTGGCAATCGAGAATTTTATGCTGGATATTTAATATAAAAAAAAGAGTCAATGCTCTTTTAGCAGAATGATTCTTCTGCCCCTGATAAAGCCGAATTTGATAAGGGAATCGCGGTTTCCGAAGTACAGATGGCTGATTAATCCTGATAAATCTTGGTTGCCTTCTATTTCCACTACCCTATGTTCACCAGAGAAGTCGGTTACCTCCATAATCCTTTTTTTCACCTTTTCATTTTTGGTCGTTATTCCCGGTTCAAAGAGCAATTTTATTTCTTCCAGGCCGATAACGCGGCCATTATTCCACAGGGTTTCTATGGTGAACTCATCCAGTTTGGGAAGTTTCATTACCTCACCTCGTAATTATCATAAATAAATTGATAGCAATGTCAAGATTAACAAGAGTTAAAAATCTGTTAGAATGAATTTGTGTTTAATATCCAATAAATTTTATGGAATACAAAGATATAATTAAAAAATTCCAGCCGGAGTTTGATAAGGCGATGCAGTATTTGGATCGGGAGATGGGCAAGATCCATACTGGGCGGGCGAGCGCGTCGATCATTGAGGATTTGGTCGTGGAGTGTTTTGACCAGCGGTTTCCGCTAAAACAGCTGGCGATGATTTCGATTCCCGAGCCGCGCCAGATTGTGGTCCAGCCGTGGGATAAATCTTATTTTGAACCGATCCAGAAAGCGATCGCGGCATCCCAGCTGGGTTTGTCGCCGGCGGCCGAGGGCGCGGTGATCCGCATTATGATGCCGGACTTGACCAGCGAGTACCGCCAGAGCTTAGTGAGAGTGATTGCCAAGGTGCAGGAGGATACGCGCCAGGCAATGCGCCGGGCGCGCGATGGCGCGTGGTCGGAGATCCAAAAAATGGAGCGCGAAGGCGAAGTGCGCGAAGACGATAAATTCAAAGCCAAAGACGAACTTCAGAAATTGATCGACAGCTACGGCAAGAAGATCGAAGAGGCCGGAGAGAGGAAGAGGAAGGAAGTTTCCGAATAAAAAAATCCGAAGCACGAATATCGAAATCCGAAACAATTTTCAAAATTCAAATGTTTAAATGACCGAAACGGAAAGTCAAATCCGTTTTGAACCTTTGATATTTGAAAATTCGAATTTGTTTCGATATTCGGGTTTCGATATTCGAAATTAATGTTGTCTACTATTTTGCTTGTATTTTTCAGCCTTATCGGTTTGATCACGCTCCACGAATTGGGGCATTTTCTATTCGCGCGCAAGTTCGGGGTGAAGGTGGAAGAATTCGGGATGTTTTTGCCGCCGCGGATCTGGGGCAAAAAATTCGGCGAGACTTTATACTCCATCAACTGGATACCGGCGGGCGCGTTTGTGAAAATGCAGGGCGAGGACAGCGCCGACAAAAGCGATCCGCGAAGTTTCGGTTCCAAACCCATCTGGCAGAGGGCGATCATCATTGCCGCGGGCGTGATTTCATTTTGGATGATCTCGATTATCATTTTAATCGGGGTTTATATGTCGGGCGCGGTCGAGGCCGTGGACGACAATGATTCGGCGCAAGGCGCCAAGGTGCAGATAATTTCCGTGGCGGCGGATTCTCCGGCAATCGCCGCGGGCTTGGAAATGGGCGATGTGATTGAAACCATCAAAGTAAAAGGGCAGGCGGATGCGCCGGCGGCGGTTGGCAAAGTGGCGCAGGTGCAAGAGGTTGCCAATGCTAACGCCGGTAAAGAATTGGTATTGGGAATCAGGCGCGGCCGGCAGTCTTTGGAGCTGGCGCTGGTTCCCCGCCAAAACCCGCCGGATGGCCAGGGCGCAATGGGAATCGCGCTGGTGCGCACGGCGCAAAAATCCTATTCGTTTTGGGAGGCGGTTGGCGGCGGGTTTACCACGACATGGAACATGACCGTCGGCGTTTTTGACGGCTGGGGGCAGATCATCGGCCGGTTGGCGAAAAAAGAAGGCCTGCCGCCGGGCGCGCAGCTGGTTGGTCCGGTCGGGATAATGGAAATGATGGCCCGGCAGGCCGAAATGGGGATCAGCTATTATTTGCAATTCGTGGCGATGATTTCGGTTTACCTTGCGGTATTCAACGCTTTGCCGATCCCGGCGCTGGACGGCGGGCGACTGATGTTCTTGGCGCTGGAAGCGATCCGCCGCAAACCGGTTTCGGAGAGGATCGAACAATCGCTAACATTTTTTTTCTTCGCGGCGCTGATGCTTTTTGCGATTATCGTGACAATACAAGATGTAAGACGATTATTCTAAATCCTTAAATCCGAAGCACGAATATCGAAATCCGAAACAATTTTCAAAATTCGAATGTTCAAATGATCGAAACGAAAATTAAAAATCGTTTTGAACCTTTAAAATTTGAAAATTCGATATTGTTTCGATATTCGGATTTCGATATTCGAAATTAATTGGCTTATGTTGCAATCTCAATTATTCACCAAGACTCAGAAAGATATTTCCGCCGATGAGACCAGCGCGGGAACACAGCTGCTGCTGCGCGCCGGTTTCATCGACAAGGCCGCGGCCGGCGTTTACACCATTTTGCCGCTGGGATTTTTGGCGCTGCAAAAAATCGAAAGGATCGTTGCCGCCGCGATGGACGGCTTGGGAGCGCAAAGGGTGGCGATGCCCTCTTTGGTACCCAAAAAGAACTGGGAAGCCACGGGCCGGTGGGCGGGTTTGGATGTGCTGTACAAGGTCAAGGGCAAGGGCGGGGAAGAATACGGCTTGGGCGCGACGCTGGAAGAAATTGTGACTCCGGTGGCGCAGAAATTTTCTTTTTCCTATAAAGATTTTCCGTTCGCGATCTATCAGATACAAACCAAATTCCGCGACGAATTGCGCGCCAAGTCGGGATTGCTGCGCGGCCGCGAATTTTTGATGAAGGATTTATATTCTTTCCATGTTGATCAAAAAGACTGCGATGATTATTACGAGCGCGTTAAAGAGGCGTATTTTGAAATTTTCAAGGCCGCGGGTTTGGCGCCGATCACTTTTTTGACCTTGGCGGACGGCGGCACTTTTTCAAAATTTTCGCACGAATTTCAAACTGTTACCGCCGCGGGCGAAGATATTGTTTATCATTGCGGCAATTGCGGATTTGCGGTCAACAAAGAAATCAAAGAGGATTATCCCAAATGTCCGGAATGCGGCAGTGCTGATTTTGACGAGAAAAAAGCCATCGAGGTGGGCAACATTTTCAAACTGGGAACCAAGTACAGCGCGGCTTTCGGATTTGAAGCATCGGGGGCCGATGGCGGCAAATTGCCGGTGCTGATGTGCTGTTACGGCATTGGTTTGACGCGCTTGCTGGGAACCGTGGCCGAAACCAGCCGCGATGAAAACGGAATCATCTGGCCGCAAGCGATCGCGCCGTTTGAAATCCATTTGATTGAACTGGAGGCCAAAGACGGGGAGGCGAACCGCGAGATCAAAAAGAACGCGCAAAAAATTTACTCTGATTTACAAAAAAAGAATATCAGCGTATTATACGATGACCGGCCCGGCAAGTCAGCCGGGGAAAAATTCAAGGACGCGGATTTATTGGGAATGCCCCGCCGTTTGGTGATCAGCCAAAAAACACTGGAGCAAAAGGGAGTTGAAATTAAAAAGCGCGGCGAGAAAGAAACAAAGCTGGCAGGTTTGGACAAAATCTGCGATTATAATTTTCAAGACAGATGAGCGTTTGGCAAAAATTCGCAAAACTTTTTTCTGAAGATATGGCCATCGACTTGGGCACCGCCAATTCGGTGGTTTATGTGCAAGGGCGGGGGATCGTGATCTTTGAGCCGTCGGTGGTGGCGGTGAACCAGAAAACCGGACAGATTCTGGCAGTGGGCGAGGAAGCCAAGAAGATGGTGGGACGCACCCCTTCCCATATCACCGCGGTGCGGCCGATGCGCCACGGCGTGATCTCGGATTTCGAGGTTACCGAACAGATGTTCCGTTATTTCATTGAGAAGGCCCGCAAGCGGCGGTTGCTTTTCAATATGCGGCCGCGGGTGATCGTGGGCGTGCCTGTCGGAGTGACCGAAGTGGAAAAGAAAGCTGTGATCGATGCGGGCCGGTCGGCCGGCGCGCGCGAGGTGTTCCTGATCGATGAACCCATGGCTTCGGCGATCGGCATCCGCCTGCCGGTGCAGGAGGCGCAGGGGAGTTTCGTGGTGGATCTGGGCGGCGGCACTACGGAAATTGCGGTGATCTCTCTGGGCGGGATCGTGCTGGGCAAGAGTTTGCGGATCGCCGGAGACAAACTTTGCGAGGATATAATGCAATTCGTGCAGGATGAATATAAATTGCTGATCGGGGAGCGCATGGCGGAAAATATCAAGATCGGCATCGGGCTGGCTTACAGTTCGGACGGCAACAGCGCGGCCAAAGCGGCGACCGCCGGCAATAAAAAAGAAAAAGTGGTCAAGCGCGATTTTAAGATGCGCGGCCGCAATTTGGTGACGGGTTTGCCCGAAGAGATCGTGATTTCCGAAGACGAGATTCGCCGCGCGATCGACAAATCGGTGCGCCAGATTGTCAATGAAATAAAGATTGCCATTGAAGAAACGCCGCCGGAATTGGTTTCCGATATCATGGCCAACGGCATTTACTTGTGCGGCGGCGGCAGCCAGCTGCGCGGTTTGGACGAGCTGATTGCCAAGGAAACGCGGATGCCGGTGAAAACCGTGGAAGACCCAAAAACCAGCGTTGTCCGCGGCGCGGGCATGGTGCTGGAAAACCTGGATACTTTGCGCGAAGTGCTGATTGAAACCAAAGAATTAGAGCCCCCCAAGTAATTTTTGTATTCGCATTTGTATTTGAGGTCGTTCCTCGGAGTACTCGCCGAGGTGCGACCTCGGCAACTGTATTTATATCAAAACGCCCCGCGAAAGCGGGGCGTGTATATTTCAACAGACCTCCTTGTCCCATAACTAACATACTTATTTAATTTTGTCAAGATTAACAAGGGACGGGATTTGGGGTATAGTTTGATTATGGCAGTTCCATATTTGGCGCAAATTAAGCAAGTAATCGGCAATTTTGATCCGGAAAAACGGAATCGATATTTCATTTTCGGGTCGGCGGCGCGCGGGCATGAATTCCACGATATTGATTTGGCGGTGCAGATGGATTGCCGGTCAAAAAAATCGCTTTCGGATCTTAAAGATTTATTTTATGATGCGCCGATCCCGTATAAAGTTGATGTGGTTGATATTGACGCGGCCGATGCCGATTTTCGCGAATATGTGATAAATAACGAAACAAAAATATGGATTTAAAAGAAAGGACGATAAAAAGATTTCAAAAATCGCTTTTGAATCTTGAACAAGGGATAAATTTGGGGCAAATATTGGCCGATGTAAAACGCGATACGGTACTTTTGCGTTTTGAGTTGTCGGCCGAATTGATGTCCAAAGTTTTAAAACGGATACTGGAAGAGCGCGGTTTGCCGGTTGTTTTGCCAAAAGATATTGTGCGTTCAGCGGTGGCTGGCGGGCTGATTGGCGAGAAATTGGCGGTTGTTTTGCTGGAGATTATTGATAGCCGCAATCGCATGGTGCATGATTATAACGAATCTTATGCCAATGAATTATACGAAAAAATCATCTCAAGTTATGTTTTTGCGTTAAAAGAGTTAGGAAAAATTTTAAACTGATTTTATGATTTCCAATGAGGAAATCAGACTATTGCCATCGTGGAAGACCCGAAAACCACGGTGTTGCGCAGCGCGGGCATGGTCTTGGAAAACCTCGGCCAGCTCCGCGAAGTGCTGATTGAAACCAAAGAACTGGAACCCCCGAAGTGGCATTTGCATCCGCATTTAGTATCTGTATCCGTATTTGAGATCGTTCCCTGTGTAGCGCGGCGGAGCAGGGGTGCGACCTCGCCAAACTGTATTTGTATCAAAATGTCCGTGGAAAACCGCGGACATAAATATTAAAAATAATGAAGCAAGTGATTCATATTTTGTCGGAACTTGCCTCAGATTTTAGGGGTTAAGACAATCTGAATGATTTTTTTATCCCCTTTAATGTGTCTCTCAAGGCGGACAGATTTCCAACCCGCCTTTTCCCCTTGTTGCACCAATTTATCAATCACTGCGTTTGGGATATTTTCAATCCCTGGAAGATCAATTATCGCTTCTGATTTTTTATTGAAGCTATACTCGGCAGTATCAATTATTTTATTGATTTTTACGAGCAGATCTCCATGAATCACATCGGGCGATTTCATAAAATACAAATACTACAAATGTATAATTTTGTCAAGATTAACAAGGGGCGGGATTTAATGTATATTTAGAGCATGAAGAAGCTGAATATCTATCAAAAATATCAGGGGAATAAAATTCCTTTATTGGTGGAAAAAGGCCAGGACGGGTTTTTTGTGGTTGTTTGTCCGATTTTTTCCGGTTGTTACACGCAAGGGAAAACCATCAAAGAAGCAATGGCCAATATCCGCGAGGCGATAGAATTGGTTTTGGAAGAGAAAGAAAATCGTGATAGATTGGATGCGTATGCGCGGAATGAAATGCGATTGGAAACGATAACTTTGTAAAATATGCGCTTGCCGTTAATTTCAAGCCGGGAACTGATTAAAGCGTTGGGCAAAATCGGTTATTCGCCGGCGAGACAAAGAGGCAGCCACATTCGTTTGATATGCGCCGGAAAGCCGCCAATTACCGTTCCCGATTATCATTTGATTGACCGGTCGCTTTTAAAAATGATTCTGCGCGAAGCGAATTTGAGCGATAGGGATTTTTTAAATTTGTTGAATAAATGAAATAAATACAATGCTTTCAAAGGAAGAAACACAACATATTGCCAAATTGGCGCGGCTGGGATTGAGCGAGGAGGAGATTGGTAAATACCAAAAAGATCTTTCGGATATTTTGGGTTACATCGACAAACTGAAGGAAGTGGATATCGAGGGCGTGGCGCCGTTTACGCATTCAATCGAGGTGAGCAATGTTTTGCGGCCGGATGCGAAAACCGAAAGAACCAAGGAAGAGTTGGAGAAATTGCGGTCGCAGATGCCGCAAACCAAGGATGGATATTTGAAAGTGAGGTCGATTTTCGAAGCGCAAGCTGATTAGCGCGTAAATGAAAATACCATGGAATCAATAAATGAATTAACCGATTTGACCATCAAAGAAGCGCACGAAGGATTGGCTGCCAAAAATTTTTCCGCGATCGAATTGGCGGACGCGCATTTGTCCCGGGCCGAGAAAGCCAACGAGGGGATTTTTGCGTTTTTGAATATCGCGCGGGAATACGCGCTGGCGCAAGCGAAGGCAATCGACCAAAAAATAAAGGACGGGAAGGATTTGCCGTTGTTGGCCGGGATTCCGATGGCAATCAAGGACAACATCATGGTTGACGGGATGGAATGCACTTCGGCATCGAAAATTTTGGAAAATTATATCGCGCCGTATGATGCTACGGTCATTAAGAAATTGAAAGAGCGGGGTGCGGTGATTTTAGGCAAGACCAATATGGATGAGTTTGCCATGGGCAGTTCCACGGAAACTTCAGCTTTTGGCGCGACGCGCAATCCGCGCGATTTGGAACGCGTTCCCGGAGGTTCGTCGGGCGGTTCGGCGGCCGCGGTGGCGGCTCGCCAATGCGTGGCGGCGCTGGGTTCGGATACCGGCGGTTCCATTCGCCAGCCCGCGTGTTTTTGCGGCGTGGCGGGTTTGAAACCCACTTATGGCGCGGTGTCGCGTTATGGCTGCGCGGCCTATGCGTCGTCGCTTGACCAGATTGGGCCCCTGGCTAAGAATGTCGAAGACATTCAGACGGTTTTTGAGGCAATTCGCGGCGCGGATCCGATGGATGGCACGGCAGTTGATTTTCAGTTGAAGCCGGAGAAAAAACAAAAATACCGAGTGGGCGTTCCCAAGGAATATTTTATCAAAGGCATTGATCCGCAGATTGAAGCGGCAATCCGGGCAAAATTGGACGAATATCAAAGGCTTGGCAATGAGGTTGTCGAAATCAGTTTGCCGCACGCCGAATACGCTTTGGCTTGCTATTACATCATTGCGACCTCGGAAGCCAGCGCCAATTTGGCGAAATTCGATGGTATTCGCTATGGCCATTCGGCGCAAAAAGCCAAAAACATCAATGATATTTATCTGGAGAGCCGCGGACAGGGGTTCGGGCCGGAAGTGCGCCGTCGCGTAATGCTGGGGACTTATGTTCTATCGGCGGGTTATTACGATGCTTACTATGTGCGCGCGCAAAAAGTAAGGACGCTTATAAAACAAGATTTTGACAAAGCGTTTTTGGAAGTTGACGCGATTGTGGCGCCGGTATCGCCCACATTGCCGTTTAAGATCGGTGAAAACATTAACGATCCGCTGACAATGTATTTGCAGGATATCTTTACCATCTCGATAAATCTGGCGGGGGTGCCTTCATTGGCTGTGCCGTGCGGCAAGATCGGCGATCTGCCGGCGGGCTTGCAGATCATCGGCAAGCATTTTGACGAAGCGACGATATTTGAAATAGGCAAACAAATGCAGAGATAATCAAATCCGAAGCACGAATTAAATTCCGCTATCGAAATCCGAAACAATTTTCGAATATCGAATATCCAAAATTAAATTTCTATGGATTTTGCTGAGTTTGAAAAAATTTTGTTTCCCGAAATGACCGGCTGGCTGCTGGCGGCCAAGATTTTTTTTATCCTTTTCAACCTGGGCGTGGTTGCGTTCATAATCTATGTTTGGGCGACCACGGTATATTTGAAGCGGCTGTTCGTGTTTGATCTGGTGGAGTTTTTTACATTCCGCGCTTTCGGCACCCGGATCATCGACCGCGACTGGATCAAAATAAAAAAACGCCTCCTTACGAAAAACGAAGCGGAATTTAAACTGGCGGTGATCGATGCCGATATTTTGGTCAATGATGTGCTGACCCGCCTCGCTTTCGAAGGCAAGAATCTGGGCGAAAAATTGGAAAGGCCGAAAGCCGAATCATTTTCCGATCTTGACGCGATGGTCAAGGCCGATATGGTTTATCAAAAAATTGTCAATAATCCCAAAACCAGCCTTGACTATCAGGAAGCAAAATCGGTTATTTTAGCCTTTGAGCAGGGATTAAAAGATGTTGCGGCCTTTCGCGACAAATGACCGCGCATGATTGACGGGAAGCAAAAATTAAGTTAGAATCAACGCGTATCCGTTCAAACTGCAGATTATATTGCGGGGTAGAGAAGTAGTATCTCACCAGTCTCATAAGCTGGAGGCCCTGGTGCAATTCCAGGCCCCGCGACAAATTTTCGCGAACGAAAATTTAGTTATTTGTTGCCAGTTTTTAGTTGTTAGACAATTCAAACTTCCGAAATAATGTATAATTTCGAAAAGCTCAAGGTTTGGCAAGAATCGGTTCGGTTGGTTGAGGTTGTTTATGGCGAAATCGAAAAATTACCGCGGGATGAGAAATATGCGCTTGCCGATCAGCTAAAAAGAGCGGCAACTTCCATTTCGTTGAATATCGCGGAGGGAAGCGGGAGCGATAGCAAAAAATCATTTGTTTTATCATTAAACATTGCCTTGAAGTCGCTTTACGAGACGGTTAGTATTTTGAAGATTGCCGAATGCTTATTCAATAAGAATTTCAATGAGTCTTTGCGGCAATCTGATCTGGCGGCAAAATTATTGCACGGTCTTATCAGGAGTTTAAAGTCTGAAAACTGACAACTAAAAACTGATAACTATTTTTGAGCAAAGCTCAAAAATGCCGGCGTAGCTCAGTGGCAGAGCGAGGTCTTCATAAGGCCGAGGCCGCTGGTTCGAATCCAGCCGTCGGCACAAATTTTTGCCGAATGGCAAAAATTTAGTTAATAGTTAATAGTTCTTGGTTGTTAGACGAGAATGCGGGGGATAGTTGACTAAATTTGATTTATTTGAGAATATCTCAATGTATGTTTTGTATTTTGTCTGACAACTAAAAACTGACAACCGATAACTAAATTGGGCTAGTAGTGTAACCTGGTTATCACGCTTCCCTGTCACGGAAGAGATTACGGGTTCAAATCCCGTCTGGCCCGCACAAAATTCACCCATTGAGTGGGTGAATTTTAGTTTATAATTGATAGTTGATAGTAAATGCGGAATCCGGAAAAACATTCAAATTGCGCCGGCAATTTTGCTTGCCATGGCTTGGCGCGGTTGGCGCGGCGGCTTGAAGTTAATCGGGATTTAAGATAAAATTAAGTAACATTAAAAATTCCAACAAAAGCGGGGAGGAGGGCCTCCTTGTTTTTGTTAAATAACAATAAAAAACAATAAAAAATATGGCTCAAAAAAATTTAATGGCATTTGCGACCGCAATTCTTATTGTTTTCGGTATTTTTGCCGCCGGAAGCGCTCCGGCGCGGGCTTCGGATTGCGCCAATGTTGATGCCGGCGCCGACAAAACTGCCGATGTCGGCGAATCGATCCGGCTGGACGGATCGGTTGACGGCGATTATGGCAGCGTTTCCTGGTCGTGCACCGGCGGCACGGTTACCGGCGGCAACAGCTTGCGGCCGGTTTTCCGCGCCATGGATTTTGATTTTGATTATAATGACATTGGCGAAAAAACTTTCACCTGCACGCTGACCGCGTACGGCAGCTGCGGCTCGGATTCGGACGCGGTGAAGGTGCGCGTGACGGGCGGAAAATCAAAATTAAAAGTGGCGCTGATTGCCCGGCCCAAGTCCGAATGCGCTCCGGCGAACAATATCGATCTGATCGCCACCGTAACCGGTTACGGAAGCGATAATCGCGATTTCACTTATTCGTTTGACTGCGAAAATGACGGCGTTTGGGAAAAGACCGTGACGACCGACGATACGGATTACACGGCAACCGATCTTTGCGATTACCGCAATATCGGTTCGTACACCGCCCGGGTGGAAGTTTCCGGCCGGGGCCGGAGCGCGACCGACACCGATATCATTAAAGCCGAAGATTGCCGCGACGGCGATATCCAAGAAGTTGCCGGCCGGGTGAGCATCACCAAAACGGTGAGGAATGCCACCCGCGGTTTGGGTTACCAAGGAACGGTTGCGGCCAATCCTTCGGATGTTGTATCTTACCGCATCGTTGTCGAAGCGGTTTCCGGCGTTGTTAATGATATTGTTGTAACCGATTATCTGCCCGCGGGTATCGCCGGGTTGCGCAATTTGCGGATCGATGGCGCATATCTTGGCGGCAATTTGGCGTCGGGTATTAACATCGGCAGTCTGTCCGCAGGCCGGATCCGCACGATCACTTATGACGCAACAGTTGCCGGCAGCGGAAATTTCAATTACGGACAAACAAATATGGCAAATACGGCCACGGTAAGGGTGAACGGCAATTCGGCCAATTCCAGCGCCGCGGTGCAGGTTTATCGCACCGCGATTCAGGGAGCAACTGTTATCTCCACCGGCATTGGCGGGGACGGGGTTGCGGGATTGGCAATGGCGCTGGCGGCGGCGTTGTTCTGCTTGGCTTGGATATTCCGCAAAAAAAGTTGCGCCGGAAGATCGCCCTTGCAAGAAAAAACAGCTTGGCTTGAGCCATTTTGACAATCCCGCAACAGGCGTTTTTCCTGATTTGGTGGTAAAATTGATGAACATGGCGGAAAACCTTGTCGATCAGGAGCTTGCCAAGGGACGGCAGGTTTCAGTAATAAAATTAATCGATCTGATTATTGGCGAAGCGCAAAGTCTTCAGGCGTCCGATATCCATATCGAACCGCAGGACGGCATTGTCCGCGTACGGTACCGCGTTGACGGCCGGCTTAGGGATTTTCATTGCTTGCCAACGCAAATCCAAGCCGAGATCATCAGCCGGATCAAGATCATATCCGGATTGCGCACCGACGAACACCAAACGCCGCAAGACGGCCGCTTGCGTCTTGTTGTCGCAGGCAAGCCTTTGGATGTGCGCGTTTCCGTGGCGCCAACGCATTACGGCGAAAACGCGGTTTTGCGTTTGTTGTCGGATAAAGCCGAAGCTTTCACTCTGGAAACTTTGGGGTTTTCCCGGCAGAATGCGGCAAAAATACGGGCCGCGATCAAAAAACCGTACGGAATGATTTTGGCGACCGGCCCGACCGGCAGCGGAAAAACGACGACGCTATATGCTTTGCTGAAGGCCTTGAATGCCGAGCAAGTTTCGATAATTACCATTGAAGATCCGGTTGAATACGCGATTGGCGGCATCCAGCAGATACAAACAAATCCGCGCGCCGGGCTGGCGTTTGCCAACGGGTTGCGCAGCATTTTGCGCCAGGATCCGAATATCATCATGGTGGGCGAGATTCGGGATGCGGAAACCGCCGGCATCGCGGTGAACGCGGCGCTCACCGGCCATTTGATGCTGACCACTTTGCACACCAACGATGCCGCCACGACATTGCCCCGCCTGCTGGATATGGGAATCGAAAGCTATCTGATCGCGTCCACGGCCAATATTGTTATCGGCCAGCGGCTGGTGCGCCGGATATGCCCGCATTGCAAAACCGGCCGCAAATTAAACCAAGCGGAGAGAGAAAGCCTGGGCCGAATAATACCGGCGCAGATTTTAGAAAAACAGGAAGGCTCTTTTTTCGGGGAGGGCTGTGAAAAATGCGGCCATACCGGTTATTTCGGACGGATCGGCATAAACGAGGTGCTGGCGCCGGATGCGGCCATCCGCGAGGCGATATTAAAGAGGGCGACCGCGGGCGAGTTGAGACAGATTGCGATTGCGTCCGGCATGGTTACCATGGCCGAAGACGGTTTTGCCAAGGCGCAAAGCGGAATTACCACCATTGATGAAGTGCTAAGCACGCTTTATGAATAATTTCAACTCCAAAAAATTTTCTGCCGGAAAAAATATTTTGCATTTTTTAATTTCTCCCGATTCCGCGGCGGTAAGGGAAAAATTAAAAAATTGTTTTAATGGAGCAAAGGAATACATTGGGCGCGCGCCAAAAAAATTTTTCAGTCCGGTATCCGAATCGGATTCCGTTGATAAAGGTGCGGCGGCCGCGGCTAAGTTTTATAAAATAGGCGAGCAGGAACAGATTATTTTTTCAAAAAGGCTGGCCATGATGATCAGGTCGGGCGTTCCGATGATCGCGGCGCTGGACATGTTAAAACGCCAGACAGCTTCCGGCCGGTCGCGCCGCGCGATTGGCTGTCTTCGGAACGGCATTGAAAGGGGGCTGTCTTTGGCAAAATCATCCCGGGTTTGCGGCAATATTTTTGCCGGATTTGGGGCCAATGTCATTCTTATCGGCGAAACCAGCGGCACATTAGCGGAAAATCTCGATTATTTTGCCGCCCAAATCAGAAAAAAACGGGAGCTGCGCCGCACGGTTGCCGGCGCGCTGGTCTATCCGGCGTTTATCGCCGCGGCGACCGTCGGGATCGTTATTTTGCTGACGATTTATGTTTTTCCCAAGATCATGCCGATATTTTCCAGCTTCAAAGCCGGACTGCCCTGGAGTACGCGGGCGCTCATTGCCATCAGTGCCGCAATCCAGGCTTACTGGGTTTATTTTTTGGCTATTTTAGCGGTATTTATTTTTTTGGTTCGGGTTCTTTTCCGTATCCGCGCGGTGCGTTTGGCTGCCAGCCGGTTTTTGTTCAAATTGCCGTTGCTGGGGCCGCTGTTCAAGGGATATTGCATTGCTAATTTTTGCCGCACTTTCGGCCTGCTGTTAAAAAGCGAGATCGGCATAATCCAATCATTGAAGATCGCGGCTGATACCGCGGAGAATATCGCGTATGGGGAGGCGCTGGAAAAAATTGCGCAAAATGTTGTCCGCGGCGGGTTGCTGTCGGAAGGCATGGAAAAAGACAAATTGCTTTTTCCGCCGTTAGTGTCGCAAATGGTCGGCGCCGGCGAAGCCGCCGGCAATCTGGAATCAAGTTTGGCGTATCTTTCAGAAATGTACGAGGATGAAATGAATAATTCCGCGAAAAACCTTGCCGCCGGCATTGAGCCGGCGCTGATGATTTTTATGGGCGGTCTGGTTGGATTTATCGCGCTTTCGATAATTACTCCGATCTATGGCATTACTCAAAATCTTCGCTGACAGCAATTTTTTGCCTGGCGGCGGCAACGGGCAATCAAGCGCGCGGCTGAATCGCGGCCGGGGATTTACCATTATTGAAATGTGCGTGGTTTTGGGAATGTTTGCTTTTATCGGGTCGCTGGGAATCTTGACGGGTTTGCGCGAAATGAAAAGCGGGTCGTTTGGCGATGATCGCGCCGCTGTGATCGCCGCTTTGCAGCGGGCGCGCAGTTTAGCGGCCAACAGCATCTGTTCCGGTGCCGGCTGCACTGCGGGAAAGCCGCACGGCGTCCATTTTGATCCTTCGGAAAAAAGTTTTGTTATTTTTCAGGGCGCCAGTTTTGCCGGCCGCGACAAGGAAGCTGATGAAATAATTAATTTTGGCGCGGCCAATGTATTTATTGACGCAGATGCGCCGGTTGATCTGGTTTTTGAAAATTTTTCCGCCGAAGTTTTATCTCCGGCCGG
>Ga0172380_10002341_pt1 | contig 29535 bp, 54 predicted proteins | sample Leawe162metaG_FD_119747 | JGI IMG/M metagenome (GOLD analysis project Ga0172380, IMG submission 119747) | Leachate microbial communities from a municipal landfill in Southern Ontario, Canada - Leachate well 162 metaG | ecosystem: Engineered > Solid waste > Landfill > Unclassified | place... | reverse complement strand
GACTTCGACACGGCAATCGATCTTTCGACCGAGCTGTCCAACTTCATCTCAGCGGGCAAGCCTGTCGATATCAGCGCCTATGGATCACCGCATCTGAGACTGATCAACGCTGCGGCTTCGTGGTTTACCAACACCGGTTCTGGCGGGGATCTGACGCTGAGTGGGACCGGCAGCATCGTGGCAGCAGCCTCAAGCCCGAGCGATTAACGTCCACATACGCCAACCATCGCGCACCTAAGGTCCGCGTAAGTTGGCAACACCCTAACAGGAGCCTGACATGGCAGACATCACGATCACCGCAACCGGCGTAATCTCCGGCTCCGGATCCACCACGGAAAACGGCACGGCCGGCGCGACGATTACCGCTGGCCAGACAGTGTATCTCGACGAGACAACCGGCCGCTACGAGCTTGCGGACGCAGACGGCGCGGCTACGCTTCGTCGCCCGCGCGGCATTGCCTTGAACGGCGCCGCTGATGGCCAGGCCATGCGCATTCACAAGGCTGGCCTCTTGACCATGGACGGGCTAACGGCCGGCGTGACTTACTATCAGTCGCCTAATCCTGGCGGTATCGCGCCGCGCGCGGATGTTTTGACCGGCGACTATGTTTGCATCATCGGAACGGCAGTTAGCACTACCGTTTTGGACGTTGATATCCAGTATCCCGGCGTGGCTTCTGCTTAATGGGCGCGGGGCGTCTGGACCGGCGCTTCGCGTTTTTCCGCAGGGTTGAACAGACGGACGGCGCCGGCAACACTGTATCTGATTGGGTGCTGCAGTTTTCGCAGGCGGGGAATCGCAAGGTTCTCCGCGGTGGCGAGGGCGTCATGGCTGCCCGATTAGAGTCTAGGCAGCCGGTAATCCTGACCATCCGCGCTAGCGTGCAGGCTCGCTTGATTGGCAACGATTGGCGAGCCGTTGACCGCGACGGAACGATCTACAACATCCGCGAGAACCCCAAAGAGTCGGACGATCGTGGCATGCTGGAGTTTCTGGCGGAAAGTGGTGTGGCTGTCTGATGGCTATTCAGGGGTTGGATAAGTTAAGCCGCAAGCTGAGGGCGATTCCGAAGGCGGCAAAAGACGCAGGCAGGGCTGCGGTCGTTCAAGGCGCGAATGAGATCGCGGGACTGCAGCAGAACCTTGTACCCTATGACGATGGCGATCTACACGACAGCATCCATGTGACGTTGCCGGGGCAGACGACGCCGCCATACAGCCAGCCTGGCGGTCAAACCACCGCACGCGACGAGCAGGCCATAGTTACGGCTGGCAATACGAAGGTGCGCTATGCCCACCTCGTAGAGTTCGGGGCCAAGGCGCATGTTGCAGGCGGCATGTTCGAAGGCGCATTGATACCAGCCACTACGGCGCAGCCCTTCTTCTGGCCAGCCTACCGCGCACTAAGAACGCGCGTCCGCGGTCGCATAACCCGCAACATCAACAAGGCCATCAAGACGGCTGCAACATCGGGTGGCAAATGACATCAGCCGAGGAACTGCAGCGACTGTTCTACACGACGCTGACAGGTAACGCCGCAATCATGGCGATCGCCAACAATGTTTACGACCATGTGCCGACGTCACCCTATGGCTCCAAGACTGCATACATCTCGTTCGGCGGTTACGACGCAAGCCCGGACGATGCCGATTGTATCGATGGAATACGGGCAACGCTTCAAGTCGACATCTGGTCGAGGACGCCTGGTACGGTTGAGTGCAAGACGCTAACCGACCTTGTGCGGAAGGCGCTCAATCACCAGTCGCTAGCACTATCAGAGCATGCCTTGGTCGATACGCGAGTTGAGATTTGGCGTGTTATTCCAAATCCAGGCAGCGACCACCACGGCGTCGTGCAGGTGTCAGTCTTAATTGAAGAGCACTGATGGCCTGGGCTAACTTTACGGCGCAGTTCAACTACGACAGGCGCCCCAAGCAAGCCGTAGCGTTCGCTGTGCAGCCTGGACTGCGGCAACTACCGCGCGACGTCATTGCGGCCGCCGTGGCGGCAGGACGGGCGGTTTCAGTCGACCCTCCGCCACGAAGTAAGAAACCCAAAGAACTAACCAATTACCAGGGCCGCGTTGAGCGGCCTTTTTCATAGGAAAAAGGACGCCTCAATGGCACTCGCAGTAACCGCGAAATATGAAGAATTTATCCTCGAGATCGAGTGGGTAGCCTCCAGCGGAACTTACGTTCCTGTGTGCGGATTGATTGACGTCACGATCTCTCGCACGGCATCGCTCGACACCTCCGAAATCCCGGACTGTGACGACGAGTCACTTCCTCTTTCGATCGAGAAGTCTGTCCGCTCCGTCGAAGTCACGATCTCCGGAACAGGCTCGTGGGCGCAGTCGTCCGCTGGCTACATGCTGGACTGGTTCTACTCGTCGGCGACAAAGAATGTGCGCCTGCGCAACACCAAGGCCGGCTCAGGCGATACGAAGATCGAGTCCGGTCCAGCACTGCTTACGAACTATTCGAACGCGCGTGCGAAGGGCCAGAAGGTTTCGGCGGAGATCGAAATCGTGTTCGATGGTACACCAAGTCGAACCGACGCTTAATCATGAGAGGAGTTGATCTCACATGGAGCGGCGGAGAACACCACTTCGCCCTCCCTATAGAGATGCTGCGTGCGTTGCAGGACAAGACAGATGCCGGCCCGGCTTGGGTGCTGGCGCGTCTGTCTGGCGGGCAGTGGATGGTGGATGACATTGTGTCAACCATCAGGCTTGCGCTGGAGGGCGGCGGCCAGACAAAAGAGGATGCGCGCAAACTCACCAAGAAGTTTGTTGAAGACCGCCCGTTGACCGAAAGCGTGTTGCTCGCCTCGACGATTCTTATGGCAGCGCTGTATGGAGGCGAAGAGGAAGCCGACACGGGGGAACAGAAGCCGCCGGCAGCGTAAAAGCGCTACCGCGCGGCAAACTCGACTTCTCTGCGATATACAGGTGGGCTGGCGCTCTTAGGATGCCAATCGGTCCAATGAGCCTGTTTGAGTTCATATGTGCCACGCGAGGCTATGCGGAGAGCAAAGGTGCCAAACCAAAAGGCGGGTCGATCTCTGACGATCGTCTCGAGGAATTGGGCATCGTTGGTTTTTAGTTCGCGAAAAGGCTGTCTGGGAGGCAGGTAATAGAGCCTCCCGCGCCGATTATTGTAGCTATGGTCCGCAACTCGCCTTGCTGTGCGCGGCAAGCCTGCATGGTCATGCCAGTTGCTGCGATGCGCTCCGTATTCCCGATTGCGTGGACCAGGCGATAGGACTCGCGCGCTTCTGTTTGTGTGTGGTCGGGTTCAGACCGGCCGAACACCACAAGCGCGCCAATCCCGATTGCGAAGAACAGCAGTTTGCGCATCGCGCCCTCCAAAATTCCCCAAAACACTAGAACGGACAGGCGCGAATGGCAACCACAGATATGCAACGCCTGATCGTATCCCTGGAAGCCCGCACGAAGGCTTTTGAGAATGCTTTAAATAAGGCGAACGGCGTAGCCAATCGTCGCGCTCGCGCGATAGAGACGCGCTTTTCCAAGATGAACAAGGCGGTCAGCGGCTCGTTTGCTGGCGTGGGACGCGGCATGGCGGCGGCATTTGCTGGTGCTGTGTCCATTCGCGGCGCACAGCAGTTGATCGATGCGGCGACGAGCATTGAGAACGCGCTGAAGGTCACTGGATTGGCCGGCGACGAACTTACGAAGGTTTACGACCGGCTTTTCGATAGCGCGACTAGAAACGCAGCGCCGCTCGAGGATCTGGTTACGCTCTACAGCCGTGCAAGCATGGCCGCCCAGAACCTCGGCGCTTCGCAGGATGACTTGCTTAAGTTCTCTGATAACGTCGCGCTCTCCCTGCGCGTGAGCGGCAAGTCCGCACAGGAGGCCAGCGGAGCGCTACTGCAGTTGAGCCAGGTGCTTGGCGGCTCGGTCGTACAGGCGCAAGAATACAACTCCCTTATCGACGGCGCCTATCCGTTGCTGCAGGCGGTTGCGGCCGGACTTAAGGAGGCTGGCGGCGACGTCTCTAAACTGACGCAGCTTGTAAAAAGCAGCAGCGTTCCTACGAAAGCGTTTTTCGACGCCTTCCAGGTCGGCTCGGCGGTTCTGCAGGACAAGGTCGCGAGTTCGGTTTTCACCATCAGCCAGCGGCTGACTAACATGCGCACGGCACTGGTTGATGCGGCCGGACGGTTTAATAAGTCATCGAACGCGGCGAACACGTTTGGCACGGCGATCGACAATGTTGCCAACTTCGTCAACGGGATAAACTTCGACACGCTTATCGACGAGATAAGCCGGATAATTCAGCAGTTCCGCGACGGCGTGAATTGGGCGAACAACTTTGCCAATACCGTGGCGGAATTGTCCGGACTCGACAATGTCGGGCAGATGCTTACTGGTGGCGACGTCCAGAAAAGCTACCTTGGCGGCGCGCTTACGATCACTTCATCGAAGGCGCTACGCGAGCGGATTGAAGGCGCATTCGGACAGCAGATCGAAGCCACGGGCGACCTTACAGAAAAGGTCATTCGGGATTATGCGGCCAACAACGGCATTACGCCTGGCAAAGCGGACAGGGTCGCGACGAAGCCGGGCTTTACGCCCGTCTCGCTCGACAATTACGAACTAAAGGGCGGCACCAAATCAGGCTCCGGCCGCAAGCGCCAGTCCGAATACGCGCGCGAGATTGAGCAGATCAAGGAGCGCACGGCAGCGCTGCAGGCTGAGACGGCGGCAATGGCCGGGCTTAATCCTCTGGTCAACGATTACGGCTTTGCGCTTGAGAAGGCGTCCGCAGTTCAGGAATTGCTGAACGCGGCGCAGCAGGCCGGGCTGACGATTACGCCTGAGTTGCGCGCGTCGATCGAAGGCTTGGCCACAGGCTACGCCACGGCTGTTGTTGAGGCTGAGAAACTAGCCGAAAAACAGGATCGAGTCCGCGAGGCATCCGAGGAACTACGCGATCTCGGCAAGGACGTCATGGGCGGGTTTATATCCGACCTGCGTAGCGGCAAGTCCGCGGCCGAAGCACTGCAGGGTGCCTTGGACAAGGTCATAGACAAGCTGATTGAAGTCAGCCTTGCGTCCATCTTCGATACGGGCGGCAGCGGCCTGCTAGGCGGCCTTGGCGCACTGTTCGGCCTGAAGGATGGCGGTCCGGTCAAGATGGCGTCAGGCGGCCGTGTGAGCGGCCCCGGCGGTCCTCGGTCCGATAAGGTGCCAGCCATGCTGTCTAACGGCGAATACGTCGTTAATGCAGCCGCAGCCAGCCGCAATCCGGGCTTGCTGGAGGCAATCAACTCCGGACGCATCGCGCACATGGCAAGCGGCGGGCCGGTCGGTCGCATACCGTCTGGTGGCGCGATGGGACAGCGGGAGACCGTGGTGCGGATTATCGCAGAAGAAAGCAGCGGGTTTACGCAGCGCGTCACGGAGATTTCCGGGCAGACGGCGGGCGTAGTGATTCAACAGGCACGGCCGCAATTGGCGCAGGAGGCGGTTCGTTCCGTCCAGAGCGCGTCACGCAATCGGCCGGGCTATTTTAGGTAGGGGTGGCGACTTGGCATATCCGATCACCACCATCGACCTGCCGGACAGCATATTGCAAGTTCAGGGTGGATCCTTCCGGCTTATGCCGGAGGGAGAGTATTCGTCCGGGCAGTGGGCGACCACGCCGCGCGCAACCGGCCCGCGCTTCATGCGTTGGAATGCGGAAATGGACCTGCTTCCATTCCGCAAGGGTGCAAACGGCGATCTCCGATTTGATTGGGAGGTGTTCGTTACGCGCCTTGAGGGCACGGCAAAGGCGTTCCGGCTTTACGACCCGCTGCGCTGCCTCCCGCGCGGCGCTGGCGCAGGCATATGGAATCCTCGGTTGCCGGGCGGCGTTCGGAGTCAGGGCGAGTACACGGTAGATGGCTCGTATCTGATCGATGGCGTTTACCACATCGATGGCGGGTCAACTTACGCCTATGTCGGAACGGCAGCCGATCGATATGCTACGTCATTGCATCTTACCGGGCTTGTGCCGTCTACGCTGGTGTTCAAAGCAGGCGACCAACTAAGCGTTGGCGGTAATCTCCATATGATTATGGATGACGCCACTTCGGACTCGTCAGGAGAGACGAGTGTCCTGATTTCGTGGCGACTGTGGAAGCCGGCACTCGTCGGCGACCGGGTTGAACTTGAGCATCCGACAGGACGCTTTGTTCTGCGCTCCTCGGATGGTGGAACGATGGTTCGTGCTTTCTATACGGGCCAGGCGTCGATCTCAGCAATCGAGGTGCCCTATGTCGAATAGGACGCTGCAGCAGATACTTGAAGCAGGCAATTCGCCAGACGTGACGCTGGTCAAGGTCGAGCACCCGGACGGCGATGTCTATCTATGGGATGGACTTGGTTCGCTCGACTATGACTTCGGCGATGGCGCTGGCGTGGTTGAGGTCAAGGGACTTGGCCGGCTCGGCTCGGTGCAGATCAGCGCGTCCGATACCGAGGTGCAGGTGTCCGACATCGTGTTCCGCCTGTCGGGCGTCGATGCCGAGCATCTGGCCTATCTTGATGCCACGGTTAAAGGAAACCTTGCGTGGGTGTGGAAGGCGTTTCTCGGTCCTGACTACCGGGTCAGGTTTCTTGAGCAGATCGTCGAGTGCGAACTAGACCAGCCGTCATTCGCGGCCGAGCCGGGCGGCACGGTGACTGTGACAATCGCGGCCAATGGCGGGTTCTACTTCCTTGAAACGCAAAGCCGTGCGGTGTGGGACCGCGAAGAGCAGCGCAACTATTTGACATCGCTGGCGCTCGATCCTGACAGCGACACCGGCTTCGACCGGATGCCGGAATTGAAAAACAAGCAGATCAATTGGGAACAGCCGTGATGAGTGGCAGAAGCGACCCACTCGACCTGTTCTGGGACTGCTGCGAAGGACCGATAGCCTACGGCGTCAATGACTGCTGCATGGTAGTTGCCGACGTGGTCGTAGCCTCCGGGCGTTCCGACCTGATGGCGGGCTACAGGGGCCGATATGCGACGGCGCGCGGCTTTGTGCGGGCATTCCGCCGCGGGGGGCACGAAGCGCTGCCCGACGCCTGCGAGGCTGCCTTTGCCGAGCATGGGGGCCAGGTTCAGGCACCGGCCGATTTCGACGTTGCTGTTGTTCAGTATCCGCATGCCGGAAAGATCGTCGCGTCGCCTGCCTTCTTTTACGGCGGTTTCTGGCACCTGCGCTCCGAGGCGGGCGGGATGGTGCTCTCGCACGACACGTTCGAAGGTGACCCGAAGCTTTTCAGGATAAACTGATGCCGCAAGCCATTCCAGCAGCACTTCTGTTCTTCACGTCTGCCGGCCTGACCGGCGGTGCGCTGGCGGCAGCAACCTATATCGGCGCGGCCGCGCTGACGATTGGCCCGCTGGCGCTGTCCGTCGGCGTGTCGGCTTACTCCGCACATCAGGCTCGCAAAAACCTCGCGCCTGTCTCGGACCCGAACGGCATCCAGCAAATCCTTAAGCAGTCGATCCCGGCGCAGCGGCTTGTCCTGGGCACGGCAACCACGGGCGGCGCGCTGTTCTTCTACGAGGCCAAGAAGCCTTATATCTGGATGGGCATCCTGCTCGCCTCGCACGAGGTCGACGGGCTGGACAGTGTGTTCATCAACCGCAACCGGGTCTATTTTGACGGTTCCGGGCTGGCTACTTCCGTACCGTTTACCGATGGCTCGAATGTCTATCTGAAGGCGTCGTTCCGCAACGGCTCGATCGACCAGGCCATTGACCCGCTGATTGCCGCCGATTTCCCGACGATGCCGGCAACCTTCCGGCAGCGCGGCCATGCGACACTGGTGATCCGCGCTCACTACGGCTTCGGCGCCGACTTCCAGGCGAAGTTCGATGATCACAAGCGCATCTATGGCGACCAGGGCGTTTTGCAGCCGCTCATCCGCTATCGCGGGGCGAAGTGCTACGACACGCGGCAGGCCGGGCATGTGCTGGAAGACCCGACCACTCACACATGGACCGACAACGCAGCCATCACGCTCGCCCGCTACCTGACGCATCAATGGCCCGATACCCGGCTTGTCGATCCGGACAGGCTGGATTGGGACCAGATCGCGGCAGCAGCAGACGAGTGCGACAAGTGGGAGACGGCCAAGGACGGCACGACATTCCAGCGCCATACAGCCAACGGTGTCATCCAGTCGACCGACGATCCGTTCGACGTGATCGAAAACATGAAGGTCGCGATGGGCGGTCACCTGATCCTTGACCGCGCGAAAATCTATCCCGTTGTCAGGACGCGGCGCGAACCGCAGGCAACGCTGCACATGGGGATGATCCGGGGCGGCTTCGAATATGTCTCGGAACCGCGCGACCGCGAACTGGTCAACATCATCAAACCGACATTCATCGCACCCGACCGGGAATATCAGGAGGTGGCAGGCCCTGTGCTTCGCCGCACAGACCTGATCACGCAGGACAACAAGCCGCGCGAGGCATCTATCCGGGGCGCATTCGTCGAGGATCATCGCCGCATGCAGCGGATTGCCAGTGCCGCGTTGAAGCAGGCGCGCATTGGCCGCACGCTGACGGTTGGTGCCTCTCTGGAGGCGCTGACATGGGCACCGGGCAAGGTTTACGCGGTGTTTCTCACCGGCAGCCTGGCTCGGGCAAACGGGCAATATGAGCTTGTCGAAAAGGCATGGGATGAAAGCCTGCGCGGCTACCGGCTGACGCTGGTTGGCTATGACCCGACCGTGACCGACTTCGACCCGCAATCAGAACAAGATTTCGTTCTGGACGAAGACACATTGGAGGCGGAAGCCGCATGACAACCGCCCTTGAACTTGCCATCCCGCTTAACGCCAATTTCGTCGCAACGACGATGCGCGCGAAGCTGGCCGAGGCGGGAATCTATTTCACGACCGACCCGGACCTTTCGGCGGAGGATTTTTCGATCCAGCCATGGTCGGCGGTGGCGGTCTATGGCGCCGATGGCGATCTGGAGCTTTATGCCTACGATGCGAGCGATACGACGACGGCCGACGATGGCGGTGTTTCGTGCATCGTAGTTTCCGGCAGGCGTTACAAGAAGCGCGTCGACGTCATTGTTCGGGATTCGGTGCTGTCAGCGACCACGGCAGCGCAGCCGGGAAGTCCGTCGCTTGGCGATGCCTATGTGCTGACGGCTGCACCGACCGGGACCGACTGGTCGGGCAATGCCAAGAAGGTTGCGCAGTACACCGCGCGTGGCTGGATATTCCGCGCACCCTTCGTCGGCATGATCGTCTATTCGGAGGATGATGCTTCGTTCTGGCACTATGGCGCGGCGGGTTCATGGACGCAGGGGCTGGCTGCGGGCGGCTTTGCGGATGCGTCGATTGCGCCGAAAAAGCTGTTTCATCCCTTCGCCATTCTGAAGGTCGTTGACCAGCGCAACGCGCCGCCCGGCGGAACGCCGACCGAAGGGACGATGTACCAGGTTGGCACGTCGCCGACAGGTGCTTTTGCCAGCCATTCGAACGATATCGCGCGCTGGAATGCGGCGGGCGCCTGGGAGTTCATCACGCCGGCCGAGGGTGACTCGATTTACAGGCTCGACGTCAAGCTGCCATACACATACAGGTCCGGCGTTTGGGTGCCGACTATTGCGGCTTCGGGCGTCCAGCAGATCAAGCGCCGTGTGATGTCGGCGGTCGCGTTCAACAATGTGACAGGGACAATCCAGCGGGACACGGGGGTCGACTTCCAGTCGACAACCGGCAAGTATCTTCGCTTCACTGTGTTTTCGGCCTCGATGTCCTTTACGGATGGCAGCCCGAATTCCACCGATCATCAATTGCGCATTTATGTCGACACGGGAACAAGCGCTCTCGCTACGGTGCTAACGATCAGCAGTGCATCAACGACGGGCAGCAGCGCATCGACTGGCGTTCTGCAATTCATTTACGCTGTTCCTGACTCCGCATCTCACAACTACCAGATTGGCATCCTGCGGACATCCGGTCCAGATGGCAGCCGCGACTTCAGCATCACTGCCGACATGCTGGTCGAAGAACTCGTAATCCTCTGATGGATCGTCCTAATTATTCGCCGCCGCCCGGCGTTTGGCCTCTGCCATCTGTTCGGCAGAAGGAACGAACTTGGTAATGACTTCGGCCTGCGGCGCGGTACAGCCTCTTGCTGCTTTAGCCTCGGAAATCGTTTCGCGCTCGCCTTTCAAACGACTGATCTGAGTAGCGAATTCAGGGCTTCCGATGCCAGTTGGCGATATGCCGATCAGAACGATGCCGAGCGCGTCCTGGCCGCGTCTATTGTCCTGCTGGCGTATCAAGGGTCCAAGTTCTTCAGCAACCCGCCTGTCTTCCGCCTGAAGCGCCTCGCAGTCCAGCGACTGATAGGCAATAGGCGAAATGCTCATCGGCTTGATCGTGTCTGGGTTCGCGGCAACGCAGCCGCTGGTCAGCGCCACAAGCAAGACAGCCACTTTCTTCATTCGTCGTTCCTCCATCGGCGCCAAACTACTTTGAAAACCGCAAGGCTTCAACATGAGCATTATCAGACCATCCGTTGCGTTCAAGTCCGGCGCCGATTGGGTCTCCGGCGACGTCCAGGCGTTCATCAAGCAACTGGCGATCCATGTCGATACCGTTGCCGACGTCAACGACAACGACTTCGAGACGTGGGGCTGGATCTATGTGAAGGCGACCAGCGGCCTCTACCGGTACGCGCCAGCGTCGGCGGCGACCGACGACGGCGACACGGTACTGCAGGACAATATCGGCCGGCGGTATGTGAAGGTGGCAGCGACGGCGATTGCCGCGTGGGCCGATGCGCATGTTGCCGACATTACATCGCGCGGTGCCTACGACGGCGAGGCTGAGGGCTTCGTCGTTCTTGTGGATGACACGGGCGCGGGCCGTGCTGCCTTCTACACGATGGGCGACGGCGGCTCGGCGGACTGGCAAGGACCGGCGTATCTTACGGGAACGGCTGGTGCTGCGGGCGCGGCAGGTTCGGCCGGCGCGGATGGTGATATCACATGGCAAGGCGCGTGGGTGACCGCGACGGGCTATACAGCCAACCAGGCTGTGTCCGAGGGCGGCTCATCTTACGTCTGCATTGAGGCGCATACGTCAGGAGTGTTCGCGACCGATCTTGCCGCTGTTAAGTGGGAGTTGCTAGCGGCGAAGGGTGAAACGGGAGCAACAGGCGCTGCTGGTGAGACAGGCCCTGCGGGTGCTGATGGAGATGGTGCTGGCGACATGGTATTCGCCAATGTTGTCCTCGACGAAGACGACATGGCTTCGGACAGCGCTACGAAGGTTCCGACGCAGCAGAGCGTCAAGGCATATGTGGATGCACATTCTGGCGGCGGCGGGGGCCGCGAAGTCCTGACCGCCAATCGCACATACTATGTCCGCACCGATGGATCAGACAGCAACAATGGCCTGACAGACACATCGGGCGGGGCTTTTGCCACATGCGCTAAGGCAATTGCAACCATATACGAAACCATCGACTGTGCCGGGAATGCTGTCGTTATCCAATTGAATGACGGCACCCATACGGCACCGGCTGCTTTTACAGGAATGCCGCTCAATTGTGCAGGGGTTTACCTGTGGGGCAATCTGACCACGCCTTCCAACGTCATCTTGTCTGTTACGTCAGACAATGCGGTGGAAACTCTCGACGGCGCGGTTTTGAATGTCGACGGCATGGAAATCCGCACCACTTCGGCGGGGGATGGCGTCTATGCCGGCAGACACTCGATTGTTCGCCTTGGCGGCAGCGCGGCGGTCAACTTTGGCGCATGTGCCAGCGACCATATCCAGGCGACCGAAGAATCCATTGTCTATCACCTTCGGAGTTATACGATAAGCGGCGGCGCTGGTTCCCATTGGCATGTCAATGTCGGGGGGCGCGTCATTGTCAATTCTTCGATCACTATAACGCTTTCCGGCACTCCGGCGTTTTCCAACTATTTTGCTGGAATTAACCAAGGCTCGCTGGCTTGTGACCTAGCAACATTCTCTGGCTCCGCAACCGGGCAACGGTTTCTTGTGCATCGGGGGGCATCGATCACACGCGGCACCAACAACCTTGCCGATTTGCCGGGCAGCACTCGGGGCGTGGCTCGGACGGGAGGCTTCTACGACGATTATACAGGTGATCGATGGCTGGCTATCGAACGAGGGCAGACAGCCATCGTTCACACCGGTACGACAGCGACCACGACGCTGGCGACAAAGACCGTCAAGGCCGGTTGGATGGGGCCGAATGGCCGGATCAGAGTAACCTCGATCTGGAGCGCCACCAATAACGGCAACGCCAAGACGATTCAGGTCAGAGCGGCCACCATAAATCTCTCCGCGCCGAGCATTGCGAGTTCGTCCAGTTTTCGGGACAGCAGGGAGTTTTTCAACGCTAATGACGTTGCGGTTCAGGTCGGCGGAACGTCTGCCGGTTCGACGGGTGGTTTCGGGGCCAATACTAGCGCTCATATGTCCGCAACCATCAATACGGATTCGAGCTTTGACATTGATTTCCGAGTTGCGCTGACCGATTCCGCTGACACGGTGACCCTGCTAGGCTATGTCATCGAATTGCTTGGTAGCGACTAGCCATCCTCCAGCATTCCGTTCTTCAAGGGTCTATTCCTTGGCCGACGCGCGCGTTCGACCGGTCGCCACCGCTGTGCTGGACAGATATCAGGATAGCCATGCCCGCAAGCTGACCATCGAAGTCGTCGCCAAGGTTCTGTTCAATCTGGTCAACGAGGTGCGCGTTCTGAAGGGCCAACAGCAGGTCACGGCACAGCAGTTTCGCAACTACGTCAAGGGGCTGATGTGATGCGCAAGCTGCTTCGCAAGATCATTCTGTGGGCGCTGGCTGTAGAACCCGCAAAGCACGACGCGGCGGGTATGGATCGCGTCATCCGGGATATCCGCAGGGGATAATCCGCCCGCGATCTATAGCCCACCACAAGAGGAAATCCAATGCTAGGCAGGCTTTCGCGTGTCTTAAACGCTCTGACAGGCGGCAGCAAGGACCAAACGCTCTGCGCTCGGATGGCACACCGTGACGGCAGCGACTGCCTGTTCTGCCGCGTCGTTGGGCTGTTCACAAACCAGGACCATTGCGCGGACGAGCTTCGACGCTGGCTGAATCGGTAAGCGAGCCAGCAAAAGGTGTCAGCAAAAAGGATCCGGTATGACCGATTACTGCACGGGCTGGCCGGACGGCTGGCCGACATGGCTTGGCGGTACGGGTAGCGAATGGGCGCACTGCTGCCGCCAACACGACGACTTCTATGCGGCGCAGCCCACATTGGACGCCCTCGCCTACCTCAGCGCGCACTACGATCTTGCCGCCTGTGTCGCGTCAGTGAGTTGGGGAATGGCTGTCGCGATGTTCGTCGGACTTTGTGTCGCCGGTCTGCCGTTCATCGTTAGCAGGCACAACAAGTACCGGCCGGGCGCCACACAATAAAGGAACCAAGATGCAAACTTCCGCGAACGGTCGCGCGTTTATTCGCGCGCACGAAGGTGACGTGCTGACCGCATATCTTGATCCGGTCGGTGTGCCCACGATCGGCGTTGGGTTCACCAACCGCGCGCCGACCGTCACAAGGTTGCTCGGCAAGCTAAAGCCCGGCAGGACGAAGATTACCAAAGAGCAGTCCGACGCGGTGTTTCGCGAAGTGCTTGCCGCGGACTTTGAGCCAGCCGTTGCCAATGGCATGCCCGGCGCAAAACAGCACGAGTTCGACGCCGGCGTCTCCGGCGCATGGAATCTCGGCGCGCGCTTTATGACGTGGGAGTGGGCCAAACGATGGCGCTCCGGCGACAAGAAGGGCGCTGCCTCGTATCTCGCTTCTCATTACAACACGGCCGGCGGTCGCAAGCTTCCCGGCCTTGTGCGGCGCCGCAAGGAAGAAGCTGTCCTGCTGCTTACCGGCAAGTACACGGGCGTCAGATCGGCACCAGAAGGCGAGCCTCGCAACGGCACGACACTGCCGCCGCGCGATGCTGATCCGGTTGTCAAGGAGGCGCAGGAGCTTCTGACGGCGCGCGGCTTTAATCCTGGCGCGATCGACGGCTGGATGGGTGCCAAAACCAAGGCAGCCATCATCGCCTATCAGAAAGCGCACCCTCACCTTATCGCGGATGGCGTACTCGGGCCGGCAACGCTCGCGCAACTTCGCAGGGATGCACAGGCGGCCAAGGACGCGCTGTCCAAGGGCGGCGGCTCCGTAGGCGGTATCGGCGCGTTGTCATGGGCTGTCGGGCTTCCTTGGGGCTGGATTGCCATTGTGGCTGCGCTTGCCGTTGCTGGCTACTTCGCATGGCGCTATCGCGATGTGATCGAACGGCGCTGGAATACGCTGCGTGGCAAAGAGAAGGTGGTTTGATGTTCACAACCATAGTCTCGTTCTTGGTGAAGATGGGCCTTAGCGGAATCATAGACAAGACAATCGGACTTCTCCAGAGACGCGCGGAGCTTGAAGTCGACAAGGAAAAGCTTCGCACAGAACTGACAGCCGAGTATCTAAAACAGGCAGTCGAGGAAGTCCGCATAATGGCGGACTTCAACAAGAGCAAGCTGGCATTCCCGTGGTTCTGGTGTTTCGCAGCGATGTTTCTTGCGCCGCTCGGATTGTGGTGGTCAGCGGTCATACTGGACTCTGTGTTCAACTTCTCGTGGAGCGTGGCCGATCTGCCAACGCGCGAAATGAAAGACGCGGCCAGCCGCATGATCGAATGGGTGTTCTACACTGGAGCGGCCGTCGCCGGCATTAAGGCGCTCCGATGACCGGCGCGGAGATCATGGGCGTCGTCGGCTTTTTCATCCTTGTAAGCGGCACGCTTTGGGGAATCTGGTGGAAGATCGACGGCAAGGTCAGCGTTGCGGAGGACAGGGTCGACAAGGTTTCCGTCGCACTGGCCGACCACAGACTTCATGTTGCAGAAACATACCTGACTAAGCAAGGAATGCGCGAGGCCATCGAGCCAATCATGGACGCAATTCACGGCGTAAAAAGCGCCGTGGACCAAATGGGAGGCCGCATTGACGGTCTCTATCACAGCCCTACGCCACGGTCGCGAACGACCAAGTAACCACCACACACCACCACCCAAGCCCGCTTGCCCTAACCGGCGAGCGGGCTTTTTTTGCGTTTATGGGCAAGCATATGCCCGATTGCCTTTTTGAACTTGACAGAAAATGCAATCGGGCATATTGTTATGGTTACTAGCAGCGAATCCAGCAACCACTAACCCAAGGAGCCGCCATGCGCGCGATTCTTGCAGCCTCTGTTGCGCTTGCTCTTGCTGGCTGCGCAGGAGCCAATCGACCGATTGATACAGGGAGTACAGCCGGCTCTGGTGTGCGTATCGAAACGACTGTCGCGGGCGGTGGAGGCATAGGCTCCGGCGTCTATATCGGAAACGGCGTAATCATCACCAACGCACACGTCGTTGATGGCGCACTCACCATCAAGATCAAGTCGGACGTTGGCGACGTTCAGGACGCGGAGGTTCTTTGGGTAAACGCTGCTTACGACATTGCGGCCGTTCGACCCGACAACCCACGGCGGTTTGCCGCAGCGCGCCTTTCCTGCCGCGAGCCGGCCGTTGACGAATTGATTACAGCCAATGGCAACCCGGCTGGCGTCGAGTTCATCACCATGCGCGGATATGTGTCCGGCAAGGTGCGAGAGATGGCGCCAAAGTGGAAAGCGGCATTCATCACAGACATGACGACTATCGGAGGGATGAGTGGCGGTCCTGTTTACGCGGCTGACGGCGATGTTATCGGCATTACGGCTGGCGTCATGGCTTACGGCGGACCGTCAGGCGGCATGGGCTTTGCTGTTCCGGCGAGCGCGGTCTGTGGATTGTTGGGGAGGGCGTGATGCTCAAAACAATGTTCGTCGCACTGTACTTTATGAATCCAAACGGTGTCCCGCAAATCGAGACGCAACTGTTCGATACGATGGAGGAGTGCTCCGCGTATATGGGCGAGGTTGGCCGCGAGTTGAAGTTCTGGATGGAGTCTGGAGGCAAGACTAACGGCAGCCAGAAGATGCCTTGGATTACGTGGAGGATGCACTGCAAGTCACTTAATCCAAAGTGGGAGGCCGTGAGATGAGATGGCTTTTTACTGCCGCGCTGACATATCTCCTTGGGGTCGCGCTTTCCGTGGACTTCAGGTGCGATAAAAGCCCGATGGCCGACCGCAGTTCTTGCGTTGTGTCAATGGCATGGAGCGCCATCGTGTGGCCAGCCATGCTAGTAATCGAGGTGACGAAATGACCCCGCTCCGAAACCTCCTACTCTATCGCCTTGCCATCACCAACACATGCGGCTTTTCGCTGCTCGCGTGGGCCTGGTCGAAGGGTTACGTCGCGCCGGTCTTTGCGACGGACACCACCATGCTCAGCTACGTGATTGCCGGGCTGTTTACGGTCGGACTAGCCAGTACGTTCATTCGGGCGAAGAAGGTCAGCGATGAGATAAACGCGCGGAAGTCAGGAGCATTTCGCGGCATTGCCATCACCTACATGCGCCGCAAGGCAGCCAAGATGGATATCAAGAACACGCATATTGGCGACATCGCCAACTGGCTGGTTGAACTCGGTCTGCTCGGTACTGTCATTGGCTTTTACATCGCCATGGGCGGCAAGTTCACTGGCGACGAGGCGATGATTACCGAGGGCATTCGCGTGGCGATCGGCACGACGATAATTGGCGGCTTTGCCTCGCTTTGGACGCAGACCAACAGGCTGATGCTTGAAACGGCGACGGCGTCTTACCTGGAGGATATTCGCTAGTGACCCGCCGCCGCGCCAGCAACGGCACGCTGTTCAAAGACTTCTTGTTTCTCATGGTTTTGGTTCTCCTGCTGATGGTCAACCCGCCTGTGCCGCCCACAGAAGACGACACCAAGGCGCCAGGTCAGATGATTATCAGCGCGGTGTGGCCGGAGGGTCCGGTTGATGTTGATCTTTGGGTTAGCGGGCCGGGCGAGGCAAAAGCGGTCGGTTACAGCAACAGGGGTGGGAAGCTGTTTAACCTGTTGCGTGACGATCTAGGCACGGCCGGAGATGGTCTGCCGATGAATTACGAGAACGCCTACAGCCGTGGTCTGCCGGAAGGTGAGTATGTCGCCAACCTGCATTGCTACTCCTGCAGGTCAGGCGACGTGACGGTTGCGGTTGAAATACGGTTCGGCCCGGTTGGCGTGTCGGCGGGATTGTTCGTTTCGGAGACATTGACCCTCTCGCAAGGCCAGGAGCGGACAGTTGTTCGGTTTCGGTTAAACGCTGACGGCAAGGTTGTTCCGGGGAGTGTGAATAAGGTTTTCAAGGGATTGAGGAGCGCGAAATGACTTGGACCCTAATCATGAATTACGTCAACTTCGCCGGGGACACCGTGGAGTACTGGTGGCCGATCTTTCGCAGCTACGAGGAATGCCGCGTTGTGGCAGACCTACTCACAACGACGATCGAACGTTTTAACGGTGGCAGCGTGGTTTACGCGCTGTGTCACGCCGCATGACTCCCGCCCTTCACGCCGAACTCTGGACGCTTGGAGTCATCGTCGCGGTCACGTTCAGCGTCCTTGGCTGCGTCATGCTCGCCGCCTACCTCAATCTCGAGCCAATCGAGGACTTGCCATGACCTACCTTGCCGCCTGGCTTGTGCTGACGATCTGCCTGGCAACTGTGACGACGTTCGCAGTGTGGTCGCGGCTCGATACCGGCTGGCGGGCGGCTACCGTGTCGGCGTTCTTGGTGGCGACGGTGGCGTCCTACTTCGTCGTGCAGTTGCCGCTTGGCCACCCGGCTAGCGGCTTGCCTGCCGGCGAATACACAGTGCTAGGCGCGCGGATCGACGTTCCGACCGACTCGGACGCCGGCGCGATTTACGTGCTGCTTGACGGGCCGACGCCGCGCTATTACCGGCTGCCCTACACCACCGGCGATGCCAACGACCTGCAGCAGGCAATGGACGGTGGCGATGGCGTTGAGTTGAGCATGGGCGAGGGTGGCGAGTCTGATTTTCACGAGCCGCCAGTTGCACCGGATGAGGCAAAGATTCCTGAACAGATTATGGAGGTGATGTGATGGCGAAATTCAAGGTTGGGGATAGGGTTCGTGTGTTGCGGCATCGTGCATTCAAAGGAAACGACGTCAGTGACTCCAGCGGACTTGTTGGGAAGATTGTTACGCTTGGCAACTCGCACTACGATATGACAACCGACGAGTTCACAACTTTCTCGACCGACGCTCTTGGTTGGCTAGTCCGATCCGACGACATTGAACTCGTTGTTGCGCCAGCAACAACCACCGCCATCCGCACGGTAACGCGGCGCGAGATTGTGCCTGGTGTTTATGGGACAATGGGGGTTGGAAGAACTGACGGGCATTACGTGAGCGTCGGATTTATTGGCGCCATGGACGATTACGTCGGACTCAACTCCTCAGATCTCCGCGCAGCCGCCGCACTCTTTACCGAACTGGCCGACGTGCTGGATGAACAGAAGGAAGCGGCTGTTGCGGACGGCAACAGCGGGATGAAGGAGGCTGCGTGATGGGTGAATTTGTTGAATTGATAAAATGGGGAGGAGGGGAAATACGCCCGGTGACGCCGGACACGCGCGTCACCGTTGTTTTGCGCAATGGTAACAAGGAAGAGAATTTGGCTGCCTGCTTCGACTGGAGGCACTTCGGAGAGTCTGTCGCAGATGGCGACTCTGACATACTCGCCTACAGCGTAAAGGAATCCTGAATGCCCAGCCGCCCCATCACCGACTCCCAAATTCAGGCCACGGTAGCGGCCCGCACTAACCTATCCACCAACCAGGAGGCCGCCGACCTTTTAGGAATCTCCGAAAAGACCGTTCGCCGGCATATGTCGATCGCCGCGGAGCGTGGGTTGCTTTCGCTGGATCCCGTCATGCCAGGATACGCCATCCGACAGGTCACAAGAAAGCTTGCGGACGGCACTATCGTGCAGCAGCGCAAGGCGGCTGGCGAGCGGTTTGCACCGGTTGACGGTCTTGCGCTCAAGGGGCGCACTACATGGGTGAACGCGGAAGGTCGCGTCACGCAGCAGGTGCACATGGAGCGCCGGCCAACGGAGGGACCATCTGCGACAGAAATAGCCGATGCGCTCAAGGCAGCATTTGTCGATTACGAGCCATACGCGGCTCCGGTCGAGCCGCCGCCGTACTGCAACGAGGACATCCTCAATCTTATCCCATGCAATGACTGGCACGTTGGTATGTTCGCATGGCATCGGGAAACTGACACCAATTGGGATTTGAAGATTGCGGAGCGCGAGATCGGGCGCAGCATCGAGGACGCGATTGCCCGCTCGCCGCGAGCGGGCACAGCAATCGTGCTTGGCGGCGGCGACCTGACGCACGCAGACAACCACAACAACGAGACGGAGAAGTCGCACAACAAGCTCGACGTCGACGGCAGGCACGTCAAGACGGTTGAAGTCGCAGGCAGGCTTATGGCGCGGACGATAGACGCGGCGCTGCGCCATAACGACCGGGTGATTGTGCGCAACCTAAAGGGGAACCACGACAAGGAAACGGCGCCGGCCGTCGCTTGGTATATGAGCGCATGGTATCGAAACGAGCCGCGTGTGTATGTCGACCTTGACCAGTCGCTGTTCTTCTATCACCATCACGGAGAGGTGATGCTTGCCGCGACGCACGGCCACGAGGCCAAGCTGCGCGACATGCCGCAGATCATGGCCAGCCGGCGCCCGCAAATGTGGGGCGCCACTCGATACCGGTATGCGCACGGGTTCCATGTCCACCACAAGTCCGGCTTTGTCACGGAGGGCGGTGGAGTTGTGTGCGAGTCGCACCAGGCGCCAATCCCGCAGGATTCGTGGCACTACGGTGCGGGCTTTATCTCAGGGCGATCGCTACAGACGATTACCTACCATGCCGCAATGGGAGAGACCGGCCGCGTGCGCGTGGCTATGACCGATTCTCCGCTTGCCGCGAATGATAATTCGGAACGGAGGGCTGTGGCGTGATGCAAGTTCGCATCATAGGCGACGTTCACGGAAAGTTCGGTAGATATCGCGACATCATCCGCGAAGTGCCGTTTAGTATCCAGGTTGGCGATATGGGTGTCGGGTTCATGGGCTTTCGTGGCGGCGAACTGAAGTCACTCACGAATCCACCATTCGACTCCATGTCGGCGGGCCGGCACTTGTTTATCAGAGGCAACCACGACAACCCCGATGTCTGCCGCAGACACAAGTATTGGATACCGGACGGCACTGTGTTGGAAGGCATCTACTGCCTTGGCGGCGCGGTGAGCATCGATCGCCAGTGGCGCACAGAAGGATTGGATTGGTGGCCCGACGAGGAATGCAGCTACGCCGAGCTTGAGCACATGATTGACGACTATATAGCCATCAAGCCGGAAGTCGTCCTCACGCACGAATGCCCTGACAGCATAGCCGGTGAAATCCTGGCGGCATTCCGTAAGGGGCGGATTGAGGACGGTAGCCGAACCAGAGTAGCGTTGGACCGCATGTTCGCCGCGCACCAGCCGCGCGAATGGTATTTCGGGCACTGGCACGAGTCGATGTCATTTGAGCGCAGCGGCACAAAGTTCCGTTGCCTGGCAGAATTGGAGCACGTCGATGTCAATCTCTAAGAATTTGGACACCATTGCTCGCTGCTATGTCGAGCGCACGGAGGCTGAGGCGACGGCGCTGGAGACTTTTGCTCCACTCGATAATCCAGGCTGGATGACCGGCACGCCGCCGCTTGTTGCCGAAACAACAAGGAAGGGCGACTGGATGCAGACCTACACAGGTCGAAAGTTTTGGCCGCTTGATCCTCGCGCCGATGAAATCTGCATTGAGGACATAGCGCACAGCCTCTCGATGCAGTGCCGTTATGGCGGGCACTGTCAGAGGTTCTATTCGGTGGCTGAGCACTCGGTTATTATGGCGCGGTTCGTGTCGCCGGCAAACGCCCTATGGGCACTCTTGCACGACGCTAGCGAGGCATACCTTGCCGACGTGCCTCGCCCGCTCAAGCGCCACCTGGCCGGCTACAAGGACGCAGAGGCTGCGGTCATGGCTGCTGTGTGCGATCGTTTCGGCTTGCCGAACGAAATGCCAGCCGAAGTCCATGCGGCAGACAACCGTATCTTGGCTGATGAGATACGTCAAAACATGAGTCCGATGGAATGGCACGGCAAGCACGACAATCCCCTGCGAATGATGTTGCGGTTCTGGCCGCCCGAAAAAGCCGAAGCGGAGTTTCTGGACTGGTTTTACCACTTAACGGCAGAAGTGAGGGCGGCGGCATGACTCCGAAACAGAAATACGACGAACGCAAGCGGCTTCGGATTGAAAACCAGTTGCGCGCCGAGGAGCGCCGCAGCGCCGAATTCGACCGCCAGGACGAGATGGAAGCGCGCTTTAATCGCATCTTGATTGCAATGGAGCGCATTGCCGACGTCGCGGAGTTGTGGGCTGACAGACAGGTGGACGGATGACAGACTTCGACCCAACCCACAAATTCTATGTCGGCCAGGAAGTCGTTTGCGTGAAGGCAGACTACGACCCGACTCAAAAAACCACTATCGCGCCGGAGCTTGTCGTCGGCCAGGTGTATAAAATCCGCTGGCTCGGAATCTACAACCACTATCTGGACGGCGAATATCTTGGCGTTCGCGTCGAGGGCGTAGATCGCGGGACGTGCAAGTTTTGGGGCGACGTCGACCAGCCATTCCGGGCTAGCCGCTTTCGTCCACTGGTGCAGGATCCGATTGCTGTGTTTCGGGCGATTGCGGCTGATCCAGATGGATACAAGCCGGCTGCGCCAGAAGGACCGCTGCATCCTGGCGGCCCGCGACCAGACGACGGCTGTACGGTTAAGGAACGTGAGAAGGAGGAGGTTTAGATGGAGAAGGACACTAATCGAGCGGCGATGGTGGTGCTTGCCGCTACGCTGTACTTCTTGGCCATAGCTTGCACCGTGGCCGCAGCGGCCATCCAATCCGGCGCGATTGATGCTCTAGTGGTTGCTGCGCTTGGTTTCATCGTACCTGCGTGGTTTACGATAATTTGGCTATCGGAGAACACCCAATGAACGCCCACGCCATCGAATCCTACTCACCATGGGGCAACATCCGCCAGCCCGCAAACGACAACCGCCTACCAACGGCCCGACCGTCTATGATCGGGCTAACCGGCCTGCGCAATGTCGGCAAGTCGACTGTGGCTAACCTATTGGAGAAAGAATACGCATTCACCAAGTGCCACGCATTCGACGCTGGCAAGGAAGCCGCCGAGGCGTACTTCTGTGCGATCGGCGCTGACTCGGAAACAGCATGGGAGATGGTCTATGGCGATCTGAAGGACCAGCCGTCAGAATACCTGCCGGGCGGAGTTGCGCCGCGGTATTTCCTCGAGCGGTTCGGGAAGTTCATGGGCGTCGACATGGGCGTCGAATGGACCCTCGGCGCCGAAATTACAGCAGCCCGTACACGCAAGCCCGGCCGGTTGATTGTCGTAGAGTCTCTGGTGTACGAAGCCGACTGGTTCCGGTCACAGGGCGGGCTTGTGGTGCGCCTGGAGCGTCCGGGGCATGTCGGGCCTATCGGAGTCGAGAGCGACGCTGTGCAGGCTTTGGTGAAAGCGGACGTGACGATTTCGGCGACGTCGGTGGCGGAATTGGAAAGGGAGACGAGGATGATGGTGCAGCAGGTGTTTGGGGGTGGGTGATGGACGAACTGATTGGCAAGATCGTAACTAAAATCAGCGTGGCTGACCAAGGCACCGAATATCCGGAGGGCGTCCTTATCTTCGAGACCGATTCCGGAAAGATGCACTATGTTACGGATGCTGATTGCTGCTCGGAGACGTGGTTCGCAGATATTACAGGCGTAGACGCGCTTCTTGGTGTAGTCGTCAAGGATGCAGTAAGAATCGACTTGGATGAGCCAAAAGACGGCAGGACACGTCAAGAGGAGGACCAGGCATACGGCGTCAAGATTACGACAGAGCGAGGTGTGTGCGATATCGTCTACCGAAACTCTTCCAATGGGTACTATGGCGGAGGATGTTCGCTCGCCGTCGACTACAATGGCGCGACCAATGTTCGTGAAATAACCGACGATTGGTCAGCCTAACCAACCAAAGCCGCCCGCGCCTCACAGCCGGGCGGCTAGAGCACCGACACAGCCTTAACGCCACGCTCCGTAGCGTTCGCCACTTCCGTCTCACTCAAGTCGGCCAGCCGCTTAAACCTACCCGGTCGCGGCCAGGCTTGTGCCGTCGCGGCGCCAATCCACTTTTCACCTTCGAACGTGCCTGGAAATAGCGCCTCGACTTCCTTGTAAGCGGCACGCATGGCTGCAATGAGCGCCAGTGCGCGTTTGGCATTGCCCGCCTGTGCGGCGCGCTGTTCCGATTCCTCGGCTTGCCGTAGCGCTTTCTCGAGCGCGGCGATCTCCGCGCGGATGTCGTCTGCTGATTTTCCGGCCACTGTCGTAATCGCTGTCCGCGCTGTCGGCTCGGCCGGCTTACCTGCTACCATGTTCTGTCCCCTGTTGCGCGGGAAGCATTAACGCGGCCAGCCGTATATTGCAACCGGCCGCGCTTCTAAGTCTACTGCGACGGACACAACCCCGCACTGTATAGCAGACATTCCTCGCACGGTTCGCTGCCAGGTTTGACGTCCACCAGCATGTCTCCGAACATCATGCGATCCCGCCTCGCATCATCAAACGCGAACGATCGTATTCCGTAAATCTCCGCTCCGTGGCTAGTCCTCACCCTCGTTAGAACCAGCGAAGGCATCGGATGGTCCCGGTGTGATACGCACTGTCCTAGATGGAATGTCCATCTTTCGCCTGTCTGCTCTATAGCCTCCTCAACAACGTCCTCTCGGAACGCCATTCCCGCAGTTTCCATGCTATAACTCCAAGTTGTCGCGTCCCTTCTGTTTTGGCCGACCCCGGACCAGAATTACCACTGCAATGCTTTTTATTATTGATGACGACCGTGCACCATTTGAATCGAAGTGCAAGTTTTTAATTGTCTAGTTGTCTGGCTGGCACAACAAAAAGCCCGCGCTCGCGGTTGGCGAGGCGGGCTTGTGGAGTGATGGTTGCAGTTGGTTGTTGGTTGGTTGTTTGTGGTGGCTGCGTGGTTTTACTCTGGTGGCTTTCCGCGTGCGAGAGCCAGGGCGGCGTCGACACGGGCGAGACGAGCCTCGGCGTGCGAGCCTGGTATGCCATCTGTTCGTGCCAAGATGGGCCTTACTTCGGTCAGCGCCGCCACGAGCGCGTCGATGGTCTTGCGGAGGTCGGCTATCTCTTCCGCGTAACCGTCAGCCATTTCGCCTATCTCCAAGTCGTCCATCACTCCTCCTTTGCCGCGTCGGCGGCTAGCCAGTGCATTATGGCGGCGGCGTGGCTGCGCCATAACTCGCGCTGTTCCTCTGTGTACCATTGCGGCTCGTAGAACTTGCCGCCGTTGATGCGCTCGTCAATGAAGGCTGCCGCCCGGTCAAGCGACGTAATTTCTCGAACATCGTCGCGGCCAACAACCTGGCCAGCATCTAGGTCGCGCTTCGCAATCATCATTCTACTTTCCACGCTCATCCCTCTCCTCGCGCTCCATCATCTCTCTTGCCAGTTCCGGCCCGTACCGCTCGATGTAGGCGAGCAGGCGGGCGACGGGTGGGGGTGCGCCCTTGGCTGCGTAGCGGCGGCTTGTGCGGGCGTCTATGCCCAAGACCGGCGCAACCGTCGTCTGGTTCAAGCCGAGCCGCTGTAGCGCGGCCCGGTAGTCGGCGGGTGTCATGCGGCTAGGCTGCATTCGACTTGCGCCTCAACCCTTTTTGCCCGCTGAATGATGGTCTGCATTTGCCCTTTGTAATCTCGATGCGTCTTAACCGTTCCGCGGAGCACGAACGAGGCGCCAGGCTTGGCAGTGAACGCGCCGGAAACAACCACAAGGCAAACCTTGGCGGGCGTCAACATTGTCGTGACGTAAACTTTTTCCTCGCCGTAGCCGCTGAAGCTTTCGCGGTGGAACGAAGTTTGCCGGGTGATGGTCACGGGCGTCTCGATACGCTCGCCGGGGTGGCCAAGAGTTGCGTCCGGGTCCGCCTTGGCCGGCAGACGGTCGGCCGCGAGGCGGAGAATGGCGTTTGCAGTATATTCGAGTAGCGACCCGGCCTCGAACTCGCCGCGGCGATCAACGAACCACTCCAGGTAAGACGGGTCCGCGTCTGCGAACGTCACGCCCTTAAAGCGGCCGAACGCAAAGACGCCGGAGTCGATCAGGTCCATTTTCTCCAGATTAGCAGCGTGGCGCATGGCCTGGCGTTCGGCCTCCCATACGCGGGCCTGTTCGGCGCGGCGCTCCATTTCCTCCGCATTGGCTCGCTTTATGTCGCCCATTGCTGTGTCAAGGCCGTCGCGCGTTGTGGTCAGGCGCAACGCCAGATTATCGGCTGCGGTCTGAGCCTTCGCGAATGCTTCGTCGGCGTCCTGTGACAGATTGAAATGATGGAACGACCGGGTCTCCTGATACGGCTTACCGCCGATGTAGGTGACATGCATGTACGTCTCGCGCAGCGTGTAAAAGTGCCGATCCGCGCCAATTCCGATGAAGAGGTGAGGTACGTAAGCCATTTCCGAATCCCCGTTTTCGATACGACATAGATAGGTCAATTTGTCCTATCGCGCAAGTCCTATTTTCACCCGGTAACGCGCCATAACGCTGCTCAATCATATCAAGGGCTTGCGGTCGAACAGGCCTGTTATTGCTTGCGCAATAACTAAGCCGCCTCTGCGAATAGGTCGGGCGCGCGATTGTCGTTCGCTGCTTCTAGCCTAGCCGATGCTAGCTTGAAATATTCCGCGTCCCTCTCAATGCCAATGAATTTACGGCCAAGGCGGCTAGCGACAAGACCAGTCGTCCCGCTGCCCATATACGGGTCTAAAACAGTGTCGCCGGGATTCGTGCACGACAAGATGCACCGCTCAACCAAATCCTCCGGGAAGGTGCAGACATGGCCTTCGTTGCGCGACGGATTGATACGCCAAATGGTTGTCATGCCGAGGTCATGGAATACGTGCGGCTTGCCGATCTGATAGATGCGCTCGTCGGAAAGCCGGAACCGGCCATTGGCGTGTCCGGTTGTTCCGCCCCTATCCCAAATGATTTCGCACCAGATAGGAAAATCACCAAGCCAGTGGAGCGGGTGATAGATGTTGTTCGGGTTCCGATGCTTGTTCCGAGAGTGCCACGCATAACGGATGCGGTGATTGTAGAACACAGAGCCGACCGTCTTGGCGCTAAGTGCAGCCACGACCTCGCGCTGCTGCGCTTGATATTCGAGTTCGGGGAGATCGTCTGGATACCATCCGTCATATCCGCGCTTAGACGATCCGCCGCCGCTTGCCTGCTTATTCAGATTGTATGGCGGCGAAGTCACCACGCAATGCACCGACTTATCCGCCAGTGTCGAGAGAAACTCTAGGCAATCGCCGTGCACCAATCTGGTCAAATCATCCTCCTATAACGCCATCGGTAACGCGGGGTAACGCGCATCCCGTAACGCCTTGTTTCCGCTTTTCTATTTTTTCAGCAACGCTAACAACGCGTTAACTTTAAGTGTTTGAAAAGATTTAGACGCGTTATTTTATTGCGCCGTGCGTTACCGGGAATTGTTCACGCTGCGTTCGCAATCTGGTCGGCGGGAAGCAGGAGTTTAGTCTCGCCTTCCGTAAGCGGAATTCCGCGACGATAGCTAACTGCCATTTCGCCAGACGCCAACATAGCCAGCGCCTCGGCTGCGCCGTCCGAGTTGTCTAAGTCACACGGCGGACCAAAGATAAGGTCGCACGGTCCGCGTTCGCCGCGCTCGTTGTCTGTTATTGTGTAGAGGTAGGTCTTCCGCGCATTGAACGGCTTCGTCATAACTGTGAACCGATCGTTGCAAGCACGCACAGTGTACCGCTGTGCCTCTGCGTCAAACTTGAACTTGTCGCCAATCTTCATTGTGCCTTCCCCCTCTTCTTTGTCCTAGCGTCAGCAAACCGCTCCGCCGCCTCTAGATTCGCGCGATCGTAAATAGCCGACGTCGTCTTGGTTCCGGAATGGCCCGCAACCTTGCCGGCGTCGTCCGTGGCAACGCCAGCGGCTCGAGCCTCCGTAATTCCGGACGCGCGAAGGTCACGCGCCCACACATTCGGGCTTATGCCCGCCGCAGCGCGGTCCTTGCGCCAGAACTCGCCGAAGTAGTTTGACGAGAACGGTAGGCAGGTCGTCTCGCTGACAATGACCGGACCAGTCCTGACGGGCCAATGCGCAAGCTCCTCAACGACCATCTGCGCGCGATCAAGCGGGAAGGTCACCGACATGCCGGTCTTGGCCGACGTCTTTGACGGCATGTAGCGGAGCACCAGGTTCTCGTCTATGTCCTCCCACCGCAAGCCAAACCACTTCTTGCCCATGCGCTCGCTGGTCACGTCGCTAATCAGCGGCGAGTCGAGTGGCCACCACTGGCCGATCACATCCCAAAGGCGCAGCGTGGTTTCGAACACAAGCGCATAAGTCATGGCGGATGACGGTCGGCCGTCCGCGTGAGCGGCTGCGCGTAGTGCATCGACCTGCTTGGCTGTGACTGTGAACTCGCGGCGCCTTGGCGACGGTAATTTGCGGCTGGCTGCCTTTAGTACCTCGCGAAGCTCGATGCACTCCTTAACGCGGCACATGATCCCGTATGACACGGCAGCATCCAGAACGGCTCGCTGCATCTTGCTTGCGGCAAGCTTCTCTCCCCCGTCCGACCATACGCCGTGCCACCGCTTTAGGTCGCTGCCCGTAATCGCGCCAAGTTTGACGCCTCCGATGCCGTCGATCAACTTTGACAGGTAGTGGTCGTACGGATGACGGGATCCGGGACGTAAACTGTAATATGGGCTTTCAGGGTCAGACTGGTACTTCTTTAGCAATGCACCAAGCGTACCGTCCAGGCCATCGCCTGTGCCATCTGTGCCTTCCTTCCACGCATACATTTCGTTCTGCAGTGAGGCACACCTGGTCCGCAGCCTATCGGGATCACCCCGCAAGTGTGATAGGTTAATGGTCCGCGGCGTGTACCCGTCCACAGAGGCAACCCACACTGGCGTGTGCGATGCGCGGCGCTTTATCCATTTCAGTCCGGGAGCCGCTATGCGGCCTTCTTCTTGCGCTTCCATACGTCCAGGTTTTCCTCGCCGCTGGCGCCTCGCGACGCATGCTCCTCGGCCAATCCGAGATACCGTTCATAAAACTTCACGACCATCGCCACAGGCCGGCCGCCATGCCTGGCGTCGATCGGCGGAAAGCCTCTTAGCGTAGGCAGGACTTCGCGTATCCATCGCTCTGCGCCAACACGACCGACTATAGCGGCTGCTATGTCTTTGTCCGCTGCAAACATCGGGAGGCTTGCGAGATGCCTGTTATCATTTGCTGGCGCCATCTCACGGCTCCTTGCTTGCGCGGAGGGTGAGAACTTCGTCGATGAGTGCAACCATGAAGTCGCATTTGGTCAGCAACTTTGGGCTGTCACCAAACTCGGAATACCAGGGCTTGTCGGCCTCTCGGGATGCACACCATTCGCGGACCCGGGTCAGTTCTTCGTGGGTCAGGCGGTCTGCGAGCGTCAGTTCCTCAACCATCACTGCCCCTCCTTTGCCGCGCGGGCGAGGGCGGCGAAACGGTCAGCGAATTCCTTGACTGGGCGCACCCACGTCCTGCCATCCCACGACCTATAGATCGCGACCTTGGCATAGTCACCCAATGGCTCGCTCGTCTGGATTTCAGCGAAGCCATCAAGTTGATACTCGCCACAGGTCTTTTTATGCCTATGGGTCGGCCTCCAAGCGCTCGCCTCCGTCAGCCGTGCTACTTCGGCCTCGGCGGCTTCGGTGCGGTCCTTCAGGCCGAAGATGTATTCCAGCACGTCAGTCGTCGCACCACTGATTTCTTTCAGTTCTGCTATTGTCTCTGCCTGTGAGAGGATGAACGCGGCGGCTTCGCGGCAGATAGCCTTTGTATCGTAAAACGGCGTCATGCTTCCGAAATCGCTAACTCGCTCGGCCAGTTCTTTCGCTTTCGCGTCGATGTCAGCCATTATGCAGTCTCCCGCGCCCATTCAGGGATAACTTCTTTCCCATCAGCGTCGAATTGGTGTTCCTCACCGAACCCGCCATTGTCGCATCGGTCGCAATTGGACGACTGGATCAATACGACTTCAGGCGATATATCCGGGTCTATGCTGCGGGGGTAATTCTTGCGGCGACCGCAGCCGAGACAGTGCAACCTGATTGGCCGGGCCATCACACAGTCTCCCGCGCCTTGAGCGTTGCGAGGGCTGCTCGCATGGCCGGGGCGCAAGTCTCCCACAACTCCTGACCGCCACGCAGAACGCGCCATGGGCGCTCGCCTTTGTGCATCAGGTACTCACTCGCGGCCCGCCTCACCATG
>Ga0172380_10002340_pt1 | contig 29537 bp, 18 predicted proteins | sample Leawe162metaG_FD_119747 | JGI IMG/M metagenome (GOLD analysis project Ga0172380, IMG submission 119747) | Leachate microbial communities from a municipal landfill in Southern Ontario, Canada - Leachate well 162 metaG | ecosystem: Engineered > Solid waste > Landfill > Unclassified | place... | reverse complement strand
GCCGCGTCTGGTACTTCGCCTGAAATGACTCCAGGTTCTTCCGGACATTTTCCTTCGACTCCCGGGCGCGGTCTTGGAAACGTCTAAGTTCCCGATGGTAATAACAAAATCCTGTAAAAAGAAGCGCTTGAACCGCCCAGAGTGCGATCATTCGCGGATGCGGATCGACCTGAAAAAACCAACCGTGGAGAAGAAAAACTCCAAGCGCGGAGACTGCGAACAGCACGTAGGCTTTTTCTTTGAAAAAATAATAAAGAGGAAGCAGCCAGAGCACCGAGAGAAGATAATAGGCCAGAATGATCTCCCGGGATTGCCATACGACAAAGAACGCCGCGGCCACGAGGGCAAGGAGGATCAAGAGGTGGCGACGCATACGCGGTTCCTCCCTTCCCTTTTGGCCCGGTAAAGCGCCTGATCGGCCTTTTGAACGAGATTTTCGGCATCCAGCGTATCGTCCGGAAGATTGGCCACTCCGATCGAGACGGTCATGCTGACCGCTTCGCGGCGAATATTGAAAGAGGATTTTTCAACAGCTTTCCGGATCTGCTCCGCCACCTTCGCGGCCTCCGCCTTGGTCGTTTCAGGAAGAAGAATTGCGAATTCCTCGCCCCCATAGCGCGCGAGAAGCGATCCTTTGAGACACTGCCGGAGGATCTCCGCAAACTGAACCAGCATCAAGTCGCCGCCTTGATGACCGAACTGGTCGTTGCATTCCTTGAAGTGGTCCAGGTCGCACATTAAAAAAGACAGACTTTTCTGATGGAGCAACGCGCGACGGTGTTCTTCCTTGAGACGCTCAAAGAAATAGCGCCGCACAAAAAGCCCGGTGAGTGAATCTTTGATCGCCAGCTCTTCGGTTTTCTCATAAAGCATCGCGTTCGAGATAGCGGAGGAGGCCAAGGTCGCGATCGCGTCCAGAAGCCTAAGATCGTCATGACTGAAAACATTCGGCCGCGTGGCTTGAATGGCAAGAGTTCCCGCAACGCGCCCTTCATGGAAAAGCGGCGCGACGATCAGACTACGGACATTATCCTTTTTTTCATTATCGCTTAGGACAAACCGGAAATCCTCTTGGGTGTCCATGATAATGAGCCGCTTGCGATTCTTGATACACCAGAAATCGAAGATGTCCCCTTGCTTAGCGCTCCAGTTACCGACCGGACGAAGGCGACGGCGCGCGACCACAGGAAGCTTCCTCTCTTCTCCGTGCGCCAAAGTAACCTTCGCGAAATCCCCGCGCGGGATGAAATCCATCGCGCGATCGACCGACTTCTGGGCAAGATCGGCCCAGGAAAGACTGACCGTCAATTCCTCGGCCAATTTACGCAGATTGTAGTAAGTGGAATATTTCTCGAAAAAAGTGCTGATCCCCTCGCCCTTGGCCTTAAAAGCGACCACGAGATTATTAGCTTCATCTTCGCATTTCTCCTGCTCGATCCCGACCATCGCGATCTGATTCTCAAAGTGCTGTTCCGTACGGTAGAGAGCCACCATGATGGATCCGTAGGACAGAAAAACCCAGAGGAACACAGGGACCTTGGTGATCGAGACGACAAAAAAAACAAGCGGGATAAGAAAAGCCATTACCAGTAAATTCACGCCGACCCATTTAAAACGCCACCAAGTTGTGAAAAGAGGCAGGGAAAAAGCCGTCAGGAGAAGAGCGATGCGCTGGAGATAGATCTCGGGAACTTCGGTATTCTTGAGCTGGACGAGCGAATAGATCAGAAGGTAGGTAAGAAGAAATACCGTCCCCAAGCCAAACGCGAAAGCGATCTGACGCCGGGTCCGTGAGCCCATGTTTTATGTCTTTGCCACTTATGAGATGGCAACGCCTGTTTGAGGATCAAAGAAAAGCGCTTTGCTCATATCGAACACCACTTGCAGGTCCTGGTTCATCGCGGCGGTATCCTGGTTGGAAACACGCACCACAAAATTATTGGTGCCGCAGGTCAAATAAAGATAGATTTCCGAACCCATCGGCTCGACCACATCGACCGTCGCGGTGATCGTGAATTCCGGACGCGCGTCTTGAGCAAAAATTTTGTCGTAAATATCCTCAGGACGGATCCCCATGGTAAGCGTCTGGCCCTTGTACTGGGCAATGCGAGAATAAAAATGCGGCAAGATGCGCAGTTTGATGCTTCGGTCCTGAAAATAATAATCTCCATCCTCCGCGAGGATGGTGCCTTTCAGAAAATTCATCGGAGGCGAGCCGATAAATCCCGCCACGAATTTGTTGTGCGGACGCTCGTAGAGATTGACCGGATCGGCCACCTGCTGAACCAGTCCGTGATGCATCACCACGATCCGGTCCCCAAGCGTCAAGGCCTCGACCTGGTCATGCGTCACGTAGATCATGGTCGATTGAAGGCGGTTATGCAGTTTCTGCAGTTCCATGCGCATCTGAACGCGAAGCTTGGCGTCCAGGTTACTTAAAGGTTCGTCAAAAAGAAAGACTTTGGGTTTACGGACGATCGCACGGCCGACCGCCACCCGCTGACGCTCGCCACCCGAAAGTTCTTTGGGCCGGCGCTTCAACATTTCCATCGTCAAGCCCAGGATCTCGGCGGATTCATGGACGCGCCGCTCGATCTCTTTCGTCGGATAGCGGCGTAATTTCAGGCCAAACGCCAGATTCTCATAAACGGTCATGTGCGGGTAGAGCGCGTAATTCTGAAAAACCATCGCGATGTCGCGATTCTTGGCAGGAACGTGATTGACAAGCACGTTCTCGATAAAGATTTCGCCTTCGGTGATCTCTTCAAGGCCGGCGATCATGCGAAGCGTGGTGGATTTTCCGCAGCCCGAAGGTCCGACGAGCACCACGAACTCCCGGTCCGGGATCTCGAGAGAGACATTATTGACCGCGCGAACGCCATCTTTGTAAATTTTGGAGATATTCTTCAGAGTTACGTTCGCCACAAAGTCCTCTTAGAGGTGATTAGGAAAGATATTCGAGTAAAATCCCGATTTTTTGTTTCAACTCCTGGCGCCCGACCACCATATCCACAAGCCCGTGCTCGAGCAAAAATTCTGACGTTTGAAAATCTGCGGGGAGTTTTTGACGGATCGTCTGCTCAATGACGCGCGGCCCGGCAAAACCCAGAAGCGCGCGAGGTTCCGCAATAATGATATCCCCCAGCGACGCAAAACTTGCCATGACGCCGCCCATCGTGGGGTTTGTCAAAACAGAGATGAAGGAAAGCCCTACCTCCTGATACCTCCCGAGGGCTACGGAAGTTTTGGCCATCTGCATCAAGCTCAGGGCGCCTTCGTACATTCGCGCGCCCCCCCCTGAACCGGAGACGATGATCAATGGAAGTTTGTTCTCAAGGGCGTATTCGATCAATCGCGTGATCTTTTCGCCCACCACCGACCCCATGGAGCCCATAATAAACCGGGAATCGGTCACGCCCAATGCGCAAGCTCGCCCAAGGATCTTTGCCGTTCCCGTCACGCAAGCTTCTTTCAGGCCGGTCTTTTTCTGGTCCTGTTTGATTTTATCCGTATAGGCCTTGACAGCTGAAAACTTCAACGGATCCTCAGACCTGAGATCCGCATTGATCTCAACAAAAGAATTTTCGTCCGCAAGGTGGTGGAGGCGCTCTATAGCTCCCATAATGAAGTGATAAGAGCATTTCGTGCAGACCAGAAGGTTCTCTTTGAGGGTTTTGTTGAACATCACCGCCTGGCAGCTGGGACATTTCGTCCACAAGCCGGCGGGCATGCTTTTTTTCCTCAGACCTTTTGTGACTAGAAGTGCGGGCGCTTGTGGCATCGGAGCGTTTCCCTCGTTGGAAGAAACGGATATTTATGCTAAGACAAAAAAGCCACGCGAGAGACCTTACCTGAGAGCCTGTCCCGTGGCAAACCAGCTCGTTCAAACTGCCAACCATTATAAAAAAATAGCAGGGAGTGTCAATTCCTTTCTTCTCCCTAAGTCCCTAAATCTCCTGACTTTACAACGATTTTTCTCCGTGATATGTTCTTCCCATGCAACCAAGATTCAGTCAGCGCCAATCTCAGAAGATGACCCTTTCCCCGCAAATGCGGGTCTATCTCCACCTGCTCCACCTCCCGATCATGGACCTTCGGCAGGCGGTCGAAGACGCCCTCGAAGAGAATCCGATGCTCGAAGAGGTTACGCGCCCGGTCGAATCAGAAGACACAGAAACTCCGTCATCTTCGGCCCCCAAGGCTACGGATGACGAAACCGGAGAAACGCTCCCGGATGACTGGGCAGCCAAAGAGCCGCTCACATTCACCAATGCCCCATCCGACCTTTCCAGGCGTAAGCCGGAAGATACACGCAAGATCAAGGATTTTCAGGAAACGCTCATCACCAAACCCGAAAGCCTCTTTGACTATTTGGAATGGCAGATCCATTTTCTGGAACTTGATGCGCTCCAGAAAAAAATCGCCGCCGAGATCGTCGGGAATATCGACCCCGAGGGTTATTTAAAGGCAACGCTGGAAGAGATCGCCCTGGCCTCTCATGCCAAGGTCTCCGAGGTTGAAGAAGTTTTGCGCAAAATTCAAAGCCTCGATCCTCCGGGGATCGGCGCACGCGACCTTCGCGAGGCTCTTTTGATCCAACTTGAGAGAAAGGGGGCTGAGGCGACCTTGGCCCGCGAGATCGTCCGAGATCAAATGGACCTTCTCGCCAAGCGGGACTGGAAAATGCTCGCTAAGATCTTCAGCGCCAGCGACCCGGCTATTAAAAAAGCAACGGATCTCATTGCGCGCCTCGACCCGAAACCCGGCCGGAGTTTCTATGTCGAAGAGTCGATCGCGGTCACCCCGGATGCCACGGTTTCGATCAAGGATGGCACAGAGGACGGTCTTGAGATCGAGGTTCATAATGATTTCATCCCGGAACTGCGGATCAATGCGGAGTACCGTCGGATGATGCGCGAGAAAGGCCTGGACGAAAAAACAAAGGATTTTCTCAAGACGCGCCTGGAGCGCGGGATGGATTTTCTGAAAGCGATCGACCTGCGAGGCTCAACGCTACGGGCCATTACCGATGAGATCGTCCGGGCCCAACCTCTTTTCTTTACCCGCGGGTTCTCCCACCTGAGACCTCTCAGGCTCAAGGATATCGCCGAACGAGTGAAGCTCCATGAATCCACGATCAGCCGCGCGATCCACGGAAAATATCTCAAGACCCCGCAGGGCACGATCCCCTACAAAAGTTTTTTCTCACAAAAAGTGGGGACCGATAATGACGCCGGAGAATCCCAGAAAAGCATCATGGAGAGGATTCGTGCGCTGGTCGAAAAAGAAGATCCTAAAAAGCCCCTCAGCGATCTGGCGATCGTAAAACAGTTAAAAGAAGAAGGCGTCACCCTGGCTCGCCGCACCGTCGCGAAGTACCGAGAAACCCTCAAGATCCTTCCCACCCATTTGCGCCGCGCCCGGTAGAAGACAAAAAAGAAGCCTCGTCAGATTTTTCCCAACGAGGCCTGAAGAAAAAGCTGGCGGTCAGAATCGAACTGACGACCTGCTGTTTACCCCGTTCTACGGGGTGAACGAAACAGCTTCGGATCATCCGAATGCTTTTAAGAAAGAATGCCCCGCGCCAGATTTCAGCCATATTTCCTTCCGTCGAGCTTCTACGCGTGGTCCACAAAGCTCGGAATAAATAAGTCGGAAGGGTCTACGATTTCGCGTGGAGCGGCACATTCCGTCATTGTGCTGCCGCAACCTCTCCTGAGGATTTTTTGAAAAACCAATGTATAAGCGCCCATCCTTCAAACTTCGAAGCGCATACACATAATAATCCATCTACGTTTTCCAGTTTTTGAGAAGCCCAGAAAGTGCAGAAAAAAGCTGGCTCGGGGATTCGAACCCCGGACCTGCTGTTTACCCCGTTCTACGGGGTGAACGAAACAGCTGCTCCCTGCCTTCCGGCAGGCGGTATCAACTGAACTGCTTTTAAACAAAAAGAAAGCTGGTGGTCAGAATCGAACTGACGACCTGCTGTTTACGAAACAGCTGCTCTACCAACTGAGCTACACCAGCATGCTGCGCTTCCCAATACTTGAGTGCGGGATTATACCAGAAGAAATAAAAAATCGAAGCTAAGACTTAAGATAAAGATCTACAGCCCGAGCGGCTTGGCGCCCCTGGCTAATGGCCCACACCACAAGAGACGCGCCCCGGACCGTGTCCCCCGCCGCAAAAACACCGGGGACCGAGCTCATAAAGCTGGGATTTGTCTGGATATTCCCCCGCGCGTCGAACTGAACTCCCAGATCCGTCAAAAGCTTGGAATGCTCGACGTGCACAAACCCCATCGCTAAAAGCACAAGATCGACCTGAAGCACGAATTCGGAGCCCGGGATTTCTTTCATGGAATACTGCCCTGTGGATTTGTCCAGCTCCCACACCACCCTCACACAATGAGCTTCATGGACTTTTCCGTCCTTCCCCGTGAATTTCTTCGTGGTGATCGCCCAATCCCGTTCGCATCCTTCCTCATGCGAGGTGGAGGTGCGAAGGATGAGCGGCCAATTCGGCCAAGAAGGATTCCACGGTTCTTTCCATTCTCGGGGTTTGGGAAGGATCTCGAATTGATAAACTTTTTTCGCGCCCTGCCGGTTGGAGGTCCCGACACAATCCGACCCGGTGTCCCCGCCGCCGATCACAAGCACGGTCTTCCCTTTAGCGGAAATAATCTGATCGCTTTTGATCTCGCCGGAGATAGCCTTGTTGGAAAGCGTCAGAAATTCCATCGCATAATGAACCCCGGAAAGCTCGCGACCCGGAACCTTGAGATCGCGCGGCGCGCCGGCACCCATCGTCAAAAGGATCGCGTCGAAATTCTTCTTGAGCTCCGCCGCAGAAACGCTCACCCCCGCATCGACATTCGTTTCGAAGCGGACGCCTTCGGCGTTCATCTGCTCGATGCGGCGATCCAGGACCCACTTCTCCAGCTTGAAATCCGGAATGCCAAAACGGAGTAATCCGCCGATCTTGGAAGACTTTTCAAAGAGCGTGACGCTATGTCCGGCCCGACGCAGTTGCTGAGCCGCAGCAAGACCCGCAGGGCCGGAACCGACGACCGCGATCTTTTTGCCGGTTTCTTTGGCCGGAGGTTGAGGCTTCACCCAACCTTCCGCGAACGCTTTTTCGATAATGGAAAGTTCGATCTGCTCGATCGTGACCGGCGCGCAATTGATCGCCAGCGTGCAAGCCGTTTCGCATGGTGCCGGGCAAACGCGGCCCGTCACTTCCGGAAGATTGTTCGTAAGCGACAGACGTTCGTAGGCGTCATGCCATTGGCCACGATAGACCGCATCATTCCACTCCGGAATAAGATTCGAAATAGGACATCCGATCGCATGACAAAAAGGAATCCCGCAATCCATGCAGCGTGCGCCCTGTTTATTGATCTCTTCAGAAAGAAGCGGCTTAGTGATCTCCTGATAGTCCTTCAGTCGCTCCTGGACAGGACGCTTCGGCGAAAGACTGCGATTGTATTCGAGGAAACCGTCTGATTTTCCCATTAGAGAAAAACCTCTTCTGTCATTTCAGCTGATTCGGAATTCTTAACCTGGTGCTCTTTCATCTTAGCCATGGCCTTCTTGTAATCCATCGGCATCACTTTCACAAAACGCGGCAACATCTCATCCCAACTGGCGAGGATCGCCTTGGCATATTGGCTGCCCGTGAATTTCGCGTGCCGCTCGATCGTTGTTTTGAGAAATTCCCGGTCCTCTTTTTCCGCAACCGGTTCGAGATCGACCATTTCAAGATTACAACGCGTATCAAAAAGCTGGCTCTCATCCAGAACGTAAGCGATCCCGCCGCTCATCCCCGCCGCAAAATTCACGCCGGTCTGTCCCAGAATGATCACACGGCCTCCGGTCATGTACTCACAGCCATGGTCCCCCACGCCTTCGACCACAGCCATCGCGCCGCTGTTACGGACACCGAACCTCACACCTGCCCGGCCATGAATATAGGCTTCGCCCCCCGTCGCGCCAAAAAGATTCACGTTCCCGGTGATGATATTGTCCTGCGGACGAAACGTCGCAGATTTGGGCGGATACACGATCAGCTTCCCGCCCGAGAGCCCTTTTCCAAAATAATCATTCGCATCGCCTTCCAGCTCAAACGTCACGCCGTGAGCGAGAAAAGCGCCAAAACTCTGCCCTGCCGATCCTTCGAATTTTATCTTGATCGTATCTTCGGGCAATCCTTTGAGGCCGTAGCGTTTTGCGATCTCGTAACTTAAGGTCGTTCCGACTGTGCGGTTGCAATTTCGGATCTTTTGTTCGAGCACGATGGGCTGCTTGAATTCGAGGGCGTTTTTGGCCTTCTTGATAAGTTCCGGATCGAGCGACAACGAAAAATCACGCGTTTGAGCCGACACGCACCGGATCGCTCCTCCTTGGGGAACCTCGGGAACCTTAAGAACTTTTGAGAAATCAAGGCCCTGGGTCTTGTAATGACCGACCGCTTCAAACACTTCAAGGCGATCCACACGCCCCACCATATCCTCAAACTTCCTGAAACCCAGTTCCGCCATAATTTCCCGGACTTCCTGCGCCATGAACTTCATAAAATTGATCAGGTGTTCCGGTTTCCCGGAAAAACGCTTGCGCAATTCCGGATTTTGGGTCGCCACCCCCACGGGACAGGTATTCAAATGACATTTCCTCATCATGATGCAACCCATCGTAACGACTGCCGTCGTTCCAAAACCAAATTCCTCGGCGCCCAGCATCGCGCCGATCACGACATCGCGCCCGGTCTTGAGCTGACCGTCCACTTGAACGCGGATCCGGTCGCGGAGCTTGTTCATGACAAGTACCTGTTGCGCCTCGGCAAGTCCGATCTCCCAGGGAGAACCCGCGTATTTGATCGAAGAGATGGGCGAGGCGCCCGTCCCGCCGTCATGACCACTGATCAGGACCATATCCGCTTTTCCTTTCGCCACCCCTGCGGCGACCGTGCCGACACCCACTTCGGAAACAAGTTTTACGGAGATGCGCGCTTCGGGATTGGCATTCTTCAGATCAAAAATGAGCTGGGCCAGATCCTCGATCGAGTAGATGTCATGATGCGGCGGAGGAGAGATGAGCATCACTCCCGGCGTTGAATGACGCACGCGAGCGATCAGCTCGTCTACTTTGTGTCCCGGCAGCTGTCCACCTTCTCCGGGTTTCGCGCCTTGCGCCATCTTGATCTGAAGTTCGCGGGAATGAGCCAAATAATCGATCGTTACGCCGAAACGCGCTGAGGCGACTTGTTTGATCGAGCTTTTGCTGGAGTCCCCGTTTGGAAGCGGCTTGTAACGGGCCTCATCCTCGCCGCCTTCTCCGGAATTACTCGAAGCGCCCAACCGGTTCATGGCGATCGCGATGGTTTCATGCGCCTCTTTGCTGATAGAACCGAACGACATGGCCGAAGAAACGAACCGCTTCACGAGAGTTTCCACCGGTTCCACTTCCTCGATCGGGACCGGCTGTCCTTTTTTGAACCTGAAAAGCCCGCGAAGTGTGCAGAGGTTCTTACTAATATCATTGACCTCGGACGTGTAACGCTTGAACGTAGGGTAATCTCCTTCTCGAACTGATTTTTGAAGATTCACGATCGCTTGAGGAGAGAACAGATGTTTTTCCGCGTTCAGCCGGTAGTGATAGCTTCCGCCGGAATCCAGGGTTTCAGTATTGGACCGCGATTCCTGAAAAGCCGCCTTGAATCGATCGAGGGATTCTTGCTCCACAACTTCCAGGCCGATCCCGCGGATCCGCGAGGATGTCCCGGGAAAATAGCGCTCCACAAATTCATCGTTCAGGCCGACCGCTTCAAAGATCTGGGCGCCGCGATAACTCCGGAGTGTGGAAATACCCATTTTCGACATCACCTTCAAAAGACCTTTTTTGATGGCGGTAATATAATTTTCGATGGCAGCCTCGAGCGTCATTTTGCCGGACAAATGCCCGCGCCGCTTCAGATCGGCCAAACTTTCGAAGACCAGATACGGATTGATCGCGTTTACGCCATAGCCCACAAGGCACGCAAAATGATGCACTTCCCTGGCCTCACCGGTTTCCAGCACCAGCCCGCCCAAGTAGCGTTTGCCTTTCCGGATCAAATACTGATGGACCGCAGAACCGGCAAGGAGCGCCGGGATCGGCGCCTTCCCCGCCCCAACGTCCCGGTCACTTAAAATAACAAGAGAGTATCCTTCATCCAGCTTCTGCTCAACCTGCGAGCAAAGCGCCTGAACCGATTTTTCTAAATTGCCGCCAGATCCCGTCGCATCAAAGATCATCGGAACCGTGCACACGCGAAAACTGGCTAGGTTGGAAGCTCTGAGTCGCTCCATGTCATCATTGGTAAGGATCGGATGCGATAACTTCAGCTGATGGCAATGTTCGGGCGTTTCGTCTAAAAGATTACCTTGCCGGCCCACAAAGCTCATAAGAGACATCACGAGATTTTCGCGGTATGGATCGATCGGCGGATTGGTGACTTGCGCAAAAAGCTGCCGGAAATAATTGTAGAGAAGCTGGGAACGGTTCGAAAGAACCGCCAGGGCAGCGTCATTTCCCATGGATCCCACGGGTTCCTGGGCGTTCTCCGCCATCGGGAGAAGAATCATCTTTTCATCTTCCAGCGTATAACCAAAAATACGCTGGCGAAGCGCGAGTGTTGCCTGATCAACCTCCACGGGACCGGGGACCTGAAGCAATCCTTTGAGTTCGATCCGGTTCTCTTCCAGCCACCGGCGGTAAGGCTTATGCCGGGCAATGCCTGATTTGATCTCATTGTCTTTAATAACGCGCTTGGCGGCTGTATCCACCAAAAGCATTTTCCCGGGAGCCAGCATGCCTTTTTCAAGAATATCCGGAGGATTCAGATCCAAAACCCCGACTTCGGAAGCCATCACCACGAGCCCGCTTTTTGTGATGACATAACGGGCCGGACGAAGGCCGTTCCGGTCCAGGATCGCGCCGATCTTCGTCCCGTCGGTAAATGCAATGGCCGCGGGGCCGTCCCATGGCTCCATGATCGCAGCGTGATACTCAAAGAACGCCCGCTTCGCCTCACTAATATGATATTTCACACCGAAAGCCTCGGGAACCATCATCATCATGGTGTGCTCCATGGAACGCCCGCCCAAGGTCAAGAGCTCGAAAACATTGTCAAAAATTCCGGAGTCGCTTAAAGAAAGGTTGATGATCGGAAGAAGTTTTTTGATCTCGGCCCCAAAAAGATCGGAGGAGATCCTGCCCTCCCGAGCCACCATTTTGTTGATATTGCCGCGGAGCGTATTGATCTCACCGTTATGCGCCACAAAATGGAAAGGATGCGCCAGGGCCCAGGATGGGAACGTGTTCGTGGAATAACGTTGATGGACGACCGCAAGAGCGCTGACAAGATCGGCATCCATAAGATCGATAAAGAAGTGGTCAAATTGCGGGGCTGCGAACATTCCTTTGTAGACGACTGTCCGTGAGGAAAGGGATGGAATGTAAAAATCCTCCAGGCCCCAGCCCAATTTCGCCGCCTCATTCTCGAGAACTTTCCGGAGAATATAAAGTCGGCGCTCCAACGCCAACCCCTCGAGCCCGTCAAAAGTCGCGAAAATCTGCCAAATGGAGGGCATCACTTCCCGAGCCATATCGCCGAGGCAGTCCGGATGGACCGGAACTTCCCGCCAGCCGAGCACTTTTCCGCCTTCCCGCGCGATTTGATCGGCGATCATTTTCTTCGCGCGATCGGAATCTTTTCCCTGCCTCGGGAGGAAAAGCATTCCCACGCCATACTTTCCTTCGGCCGGCAACGGGAATTTCAGGACTTTGGAGAAAAACTTGTGCGGGATCTGAAGGATCATCCCCGCGCCATCGCCGGTCTTAAGGTCCCCTCCGACTGCGCCGCGATGGACGAGATTTTTCAGGATCTGGACCCCATCCCGGACGACCTGGTGCGTTCGGGTACCGTCGATCTTCACGACAAAACCGACACCGCACGCGTCATGCTCCATGCTGGGGTGATATAAACCTTGTTCTTTCATCAGGATTTTCCCTTTAAACTCATTGAGGCGCGGTCCGCAGAGACACACCGACGCCTTCATTTTCGTGCAAAAATACAATCAAGAGTTAGGGCAAGTCCAATTCTCATCTATAAAATGAAAGGCTAATCGGACTAGTCCTAGCAACCTTCAATAAAAAGAAAACAGATGCTAGGGCAAAGGCAGGCGGGTGTATTCTACTGGTTTTTAGGCTTTTTCAAATAAAAAAATCCGATCAGGGTCTTCCCATCAGCGATCTCTCCCCGGCGGATCATCCGGCCGATCTGGGAATAGCTGAATGTTCCCAACTCAAAGTCTTCATCCTCATCCTTTTGAGCAATAGCCGGCTTGAGCCCCCAGGCCAGAAAAGCATGCATCCTTTCCCCGGAAACACCCGGCGTAGGGTAGAAATCCAAAAGCTTCTTGAGCTTCCCCGGTCTCATCCCTATCTCCTCCGTGAGCTCGCGTTTCGCGGCCTGAGGCAATGTTTCGCCAGGCTCTTTCCCGCCCGCCGGAAATTCCCAGAGATGCCTCTCGAGCGGAAACCGGTACTGCCTCACGAGGATGTACTTCCCCTCATCGGTTCTTGGAATAATGACCACGCAACCCGGGTGCTCCAAAACTTGCCGCGAAAGCACTTTTCCATGCGGGGTCCGGACCTTACAACCCACGAGACGAATGGGCCCCTTGGAAAAGATCACTTTCCTTTGAAAAACTCTGTATGTTTTTTTCGCCATATAGAAAATAGGCCCGCCCCTAAGGCGAGCCTCGTCATGTTTACGCTAAGAAAAATGGAGCGGGATACGGGAATACCAAAGCCCGTCGCTTTGGTACCGCAAACAGATCGAAACTTGAAGTTTCGATCCGCGGTCGATAGTTCTCTTTCCGTATCCAAAAAGAGCGCGGTTGCCGTACACGTCCATCCTTAAGACGTGACGGCACCGTGCTGATTCATAAAGAATCAGCGGGATACGGGAATCCTCGTCGCATATCCCGCAACGTGAATAATGACAGGGAATTATATCTATTTAGGCAATTTTCGCCACTACTTCTGCCACTTATTTAGACACCGCTTAATTTGAGGGCCTCCATGCGCCCCGTCTCTGTGGAGTGAGAATAGTGGTCGTTAAGGACCCGTTCATCCATATGTCCCGTAATCTGCATAATATCCTTATTCGGGACCCTAACGCTCTTTAGGTGGGTTATTAAGGAATGCCGAAAATCGTGCGGATTGACTCGCCGTTTTAAAACCGCGGTACTAACCGAATGGAGATAGCCCCGGTAGGTCTCCTTTTTAATCATATTTCCCTTTGAATTAGGGAAAAACCATTCGAACTTATTCGTCTGAGTTTTCAAATATTCAATAATCACTGCCGCTAATTTTTCATCAATGGTCGTTAGCGTGAATTCTTTCCGATTCTTCCGGAAAGGCTTTTCAATAGTAATAGAAACAGGATTCCCCGCCTCCCACCTAATCAAACTCTTTTTCAGCGACAGGGTTTCGTTTATGCGCCACCCCAATTTAACCAAGAAATAAGTAATAACGTAATATTTGTAATTACCCTCCTTCATGTTCTCAAGGATCGCTTTCTTCTCATCCAAAGACAGGACTGTCTTATTGCGTATTTCAAATTTGGGGGTCGGAAGGGTCCGGATTTCCTTATATATCCGATCATCACAATAATCAGAACGCCAAAACCGGCTGACAATCGCCTTCAAGTGCCCCAGTTCGGTTCTCCAATTCAGTTTTTGGAAGGCTTGATTATAAGATAGGTAATCAAGAAAAACGCCTTTGGGCAGCTTATTCAGGTATTTAATAGAAGGATAGTGGGTCCCGAGGAACTTAATAAAGAAGCGATTGTAGATATTCAGCGTCTTATTAATCGTGCTGTAAGCGCATGGTTCCGCCCTGTTATTAATAGTAGTCGACTCCATCATATGCGAAAGGATATCCTTCAATTCCGCGAACGTTTTCTCCTTTTTGCCCTCTAAATCCTGCCAAGGATGCGCTTGCGTGTAATCTTTTATCCAAATCGCCCGGATTTGCGCGGCCTCCCGGTATGATTTCCTTGATAGTTTGATGGTCTTATAGACGCGTTTATTCGGAAAAGGATAGAAGTCGATCTGGCAGACAAAGCGGCCTCGTCTATCAACTGCGCCCGACCCTTCCCGAAACCTGATCCCCGGATTATGCCTAATTAGCACCGACATCGTGAATCATCCCCCTTTCACCGATCCATCTCCAAAATATTGCCTTTAGCGCGTAAGTTCTTTTCCCAATCCTGAATAACGGGCAGCCATTCCGCTTTCGCCAGTCCCTGTTTTGCACTGTATTAAGAGAGACCTTCAAAATCGCCGCTATCTCTTCGGTTGTAAGCAACCGAGCGTCATCACTTTCCGTTCCCTTAGCCACCAGTAAGACCCTCCCTTCTATTAATAGGTATAAAGGAGGACCCCTGGCGCCTTTTTTGACATCCTGAGTTTTCTATCCAGCTTGTTATGTGTGGGACATATCTGTCCCACATAGTAATATAGCAAACCTGCTTGAAACATTCAAGAGGGTTTTCTTAGGATTTGCGGCGGTACTTTAGGGGGATTTTAAGCGCGTTACGGGTCTTTAAATACCTTCGCATCTCCCGGTCAGTTAAATACTCTCGGGAGCCATAACGGATCAGCACGATCCTCTTGCGCCAAATTGCCGAACGCAAGCCGCTCCAGCTTAGCCCGTATTTTGCTGCGGCATCTTTGGGAGCAAGCGCGTCCTGCGGAAGTTTTTCTCTCACTAAGCTTTTTCTTTCCATCACATGTCGTATATTACTAAGAGATTTCTCGTTACGCCATGCTTGTTTTAGTGTTAGCCTTGAACAGCTCCCATAGAACCAATACGGCACCGCCGTTCAGCGTCGGGTCCTCCGATATTTGTGAAAGAGCATTTTCTTCAACAATGTCAATTCTGTTTATATTCAAGATGCAATACCTCTCATGGGACATTGAGTTAAGAAGGGTCCGTTCAATGTTTGCGAACGTTTTTATCCTAGAAATAAATTTTCACGAACATCATTCGGGGCCTCGTTGTGCCCCATGGAAGGTGTCACTGCCGGACGGGTAAGAACGCCGAGGATAATAAGTGCTTTTTTTCCCAACAACAGATTGGATAACGCTAGAAGTACGAGTCGGCGGACTAAGGTGTATTAGTAGAAGGGGCCAATTCAATGCTCTCTAGTGAGTCTATTTTAAACGAATCAACTTTTAACAGATTTTTTATATCTTTTTCATCCCTTAATTTTTTAATGTCTATTTCAAAAGTCAAAAATCCAGAAACATGAACAAAAAAGTCTTCCTCAGCTGCAAAATAATGGTCATTCCAGTCGGTAATGCTTATATGCTTAGTTTTTTCTTCATCCATGCAGTAGTAATCAGACTTAAAGATATAATAATCGGCTAGGACTTCGGTATCTAAAGAAAACGGAACCACCAATAAGCCGTCCCCATAATACGATGTCTGATCGTATTCAATGGATACATTGACCGCCGCATCTACTCCATTAATTGTAGCTGATTGGTTATCATCCGGGATGCTTTGATCGCCCAACGTCTTTCCAACAAGCGCATCAAGATAAAGATCATTAATCGCTTTCTCGAATATTTGATGATTATCCTTCATCTGCAAGACAATATGTCCTTCCGTGTACTCCTTGACACTATGCTCTAAAAGAATATTTTGGCATTCTTCTGATGCGATAAAATCTTCTAAGGAAGAATACGTCTTATTAACCACTCTTTCAGCAGACTTCCTCAACCTCTCGTCCCCGCAGACAAATACTAATTCTTTATATTTGTTCGACAAATCTCTTATCGTCTCGAATACAAAAGAATCCGGGATATCCGTTCTTGCCTTTTTATTAGAAAAAGGTGGCAACCCTGCAAAATACGCTTCCCACATTCTTCGAGAATGACCCGGCAAGAGGCGACATCTATTAGCTTTCATCTTCACTATCCAGTCGACCAACTCCTTTTCAATGAAACGGATTGTCTTATTTTGAATTTTCTTTAAGGATAGAGCCTGCTTTGAAATATCTTTTATCAAATTCTCCGGCAGACGTTTTCTTTTAAGAGTATTAATAGAATCATCTATCGGCTTGAATAGAAATTCATACTCTTCCAAACGCTGAGATTTAAATTCACGTTCAACTATATAAGGCATATGCAATTTTACATAACCGTTAGCCCCTAACTTTAACAGAGCTATAAATGCCGCTTTTTTCCGATTTGGATCGGCACGATATATGCTTGTGTCTAAAACTAGATGAATCATAAAGACCCCTCAGAAACTCGCGTTATGGGTAAAGATAAGATTAGAATTGCTTATTCAAGCCATCCCCTGCATCAACAAAGTACATTTTTACCTTAGAACGTTATCCTACGGCCCATTCCGGAGCGAGAGCTTCTGCTTGTTCTAGGACCGTTTGGGTTGCTTTTTCCTGTTTGTCTGGCGGATAGCCATATTTGCGCAAGATCCGCTTCACAAGCACCCGCAAGTGCGCCCGAACATTCTCACGAACTGTCCAGTCGATGCTGGCATTTTTCCGCACTGTCTCGACCAATTCGCGTGCAATCTTTTTAAGCATGTCATTTCCAAGTACTTTGACAGCACTATCGTTAACTTCAAGCGCATCATAGAATGCCAGCTCATCTTCGGTTAGCCCAAGTTTTTCTCCTCGGGCATTAGAATCACGAACATCCCTCGCAAGAGAGATTAACTCTTCGATCACTTGCGCAGTTTCGATGGCTCGATTTTGATATTTGCGTATCGTCTTTTCTAACAGTTCGGCAAAAGACCGCGACTGAACAACGTTTTTCCGTAAACGTGTTTTGATCTCGCCCGAAAGGAGCTTCTGCAACAGTTCAACAGCGAGATTGCGTTGCGGCATATTTTTCACTTCTTCCAGGAATTCCTCGGAAAGGATTGAAATGTCCGGTTTCTTCAATCCTGCCGCAGCAAAGATATCGATAACTTCATCGGAAGCGACAGCCTTTGAAACAATTTGTCGAATCGCGTGTTCAATTTCATCAGTTGATCTGCCATCGTCGGGTGTGTTTTTGGCGAGGACCGAACGAACGGCCTGGAAGAATCCGACATCATCCCGAATACGAAGAGCATCCAAGTGAGGCACCGAAAGGGCAAATGATTGGGATAGTTCCGTAACAGAACGCAGCAATCGGGTTTTTCCATCTTCCAGAGCAAGGATGTGTTCTTGGGCTTCGGGCAATAAAGATAGGCGGTCCTGAGGCGTTCCGGTTGTCCACTTTATCCAATCAAAGCCATGAAAAAGGTCGCAACAGATCTCGTATTTTTCAAGCATGATGGCCACCGCTTCAGCTTGGTCAATTGCTGTCTTACCCGTCCCGCCACTTTCGGTATAGGTCGCAAGAGCTTGCTTCAATTCGTCTGCAAGCCCGAGATAATCCACCACCAAGCCGCCAGGCTTGTCCTTAAAAACACGGTTAACCCTGGCAATCGCCTGCATCAGCCCATGCCCACGCATAGGCTTATCAACATACATCGTGTGAAGACTCGGCGCATCAAACCCCGTAAGCCACATGTCGCGAACAATCACAATCTTGAAAGGGTCTTTGGGGCTTCGGAACCTTTGGGCAAGTGCTTCGCGCCTCGGTTTATTACGAGCATGCTGCTGCCAATCCAGAGGATCGGTAGCAGAACCGGTCATTACGACCTTCAGGATGCCCTTATCATCATCTTCAGAATGCCATTCCGGACGAAGAGCCACGATCTCACGATAAAGCTCCACGCAAATACGACGGCTCATGCAAACGATCATTGCCTTACCATCCATGGTCGCAAGGCGATTCTCAAAATGATCCACCATATCGCGAGCAATCCTCTTAACCCGGTTTTCTGCGCCAACTACCGCTTCAAGCTGTGCCCACCTCGTTTTCAGACGCTCTTTCCGCTCAACTTCCTCTCCTTCAGTAGCTTCTTCGAAATCGGGATCTATCTTTGGCTTCTCCGACGATTTAAGCTCCAACTTTGCAAGTCGGCTTTCGTAATAAATCGGAACCGTCGCCCCATCAATCACCGCTCGTTGTATGTCATACACGCTAATATAGTCACCAAAAACAGCCCGGGTATTTGCATCCGTTTGTTCAATGGGTGTCCCCGTAAAACCAATGAAGGAAGCATTTGGAAGGGCGTCGCGCATATGTCGAGCAAATCCATCGATAAAATCATACTGACTGCGATGGGCTTCATCAGCAATCACAACAATATTAGAGCGATCTGAGAGAACCGGATGCCGGCCACCTTTCCCTTCGGGAAAGAATTTTTGAATGGTGGAAAAAATTACTCCCCCTGCAGCAACCTTCAACTTTTCCCTTAAATCATCACGATCCGTGGCCTGAACCGGAACCTGACGCAAAAGATCTCGACAGCGCGCAAAGGTACCAAAGAGCTGATCGTCCAAATCATTACGGTCAGTAAGAACCACAATGGTGGGATTTTTCATTGCAGGATGCAAAATTATACGTCCTGCATAAAATGCCATAGTTAAACTTTTTCCAGACCCTTGTGTGTGCCAAACAACCCCCGCCCTCCGATCTCCGGGATCTCCGCCATGTGTTTGTCCGGCTTCGTATCGACCCGCCACCAGTTCAGCCGCCTTACCTATACCCTTAGTAGCACGCAATGTTTCTTCTACAGCAACATTAACAGCATGAAATTGGTGATATCCCGCCATTTTTTTAATCAGTTTTCCGCCACCTTCATCCTCGAATACAATGAAATGCCGTAAGAAATTGAGGAATCGCCGCTTTTCAAAAACCCCTTCCAAAACCACCTGTAGCTCAGCGAGTTTCGACGCCGCATCTCCTTGACCGGAAATGGTTCGCCAGGGCTTGAACCATTCCTTTCCGGAACCCAAGGCGCCAATACGCGCTTGAACGCCATCAGAAACAATCAATGCGGCGTTCGTGGCAAAAAGCGAGGGGATTTGCGCTTGATAGGTCTGCAACTGCTGAAAAGCGGTCCAAATCGTAGCGTTCTCGTCTGCTGGGTTCTTGAGCTCAATAACACTAAGCGGTAACCCATTAACGAAGATCACGACGTCTGGGCGGCGAATATTCTGTCCCTCAGCCACGGTAAACTGATTCACAACAAGCCAATCATTATTATTCGGCTCATCGAAATCGATTACTCGCGCCTGTGCGCCTGCAATAGAACCATCGGACCGACGGTATTCAACCGTAATACCATCCACCATCATATGGTGAACGAGCCGGTTACGCTCGGTTAACGATGGCACGTGAGCTTTAATAAACTTCCGAAAAGCATCTTCTGTCGCTTCGGGAGGCAGGTCTGGATTTAGACGTTCAATTGCCTGCCATAACCGGTTTTCAAAATAGACATCGCGATAATTGGAATCTTTCCGTTCAGCGGCAGGTTCTCCGAATGCAAGATCGGGACCATAAAGCACGGTATAGCCGAGGTTCTCAAGCCATGCGAGAACGGCTTCTTCAACAACAGCTTCAGTGAACTTGTTCATTGTGACCAGTCTCTTCGTTGTCGACTTGAGAATGTATTTGAAGGTCTTTATAGAGACATCGAGCAAACTTCTTGAGAATCGGAATAAGCTCTCGAACCTCAACAACTTCAAGACGCACTCTCCGTCCAATGACGGCTTGTGTATCACCAGTTTTCGTGATGTAGCTTTGATCTACAACTCCCATCTTATGCGCTATAAGATGGCGCTTCTGGAAACCGCGAATCGCTGTTTGCCATTCGGCAGATGTTAAATAAGCCGATGCATCGATACCAAACATCTCAAAGATAGTCACTTTCGCACTCTCTAAATTCTGAAAACTTACCCTTTCGACCTTAGTAGGACCGGCTGCCTTCTCCTTGCAAATTCGGCATAACTCGCGCCCAAATCCGTCAAAAGCCGAAATGCAATCTTCCAAGGAATTTTCGATAAGCTTCTCAGCGATTTCCTTCTCTTTATCCGCTGCCAGGTTAATCATCTTATCGACTACCTCAAAATTCTTGTCAAAAATTTGGAACGAGTTATGCTGACCACAATCAGGGCAAAAAGCAAAAACTCCATAGACCGAGTAGCGAAGTGTGCAGTTCGAGCAGACAACCTCGGTTTCCAGCCGCTTCTCCCTGTAGTAACGAATTGGCACTGGACACCCTGGCTTCACCTTTAGCGATATCCCAATTCCGAATGCACCTTTCGGCTTATGATCAAACTCCATTTTCTTGAGATCTTGGTGGAGCGCATCCGCCATCTTTCTCATGGCAACCGATTTGGCGTATTCGATCTGCTCCTTTGTCCAAAAATGATCGTGCCCTTCAGTGTGGCCGCAGTAGGGACAATGACATGGAAGCTTCTCACCTTTGAGCCCAGTACCAAACACTATCTTGAAATATCCTTCGCAGTCAGAATTGGGACATTCGCGCCCTGTGAACCCGCTCTCGTCAGGCACCATTCGGACTGAAATACTCTCACCAATCCGTTTAAAATTATCCACTATACAACTCCCTCCATAAGCCTCTCCGCGTTCTTTACCCGCAACTCACCAGAGATAAGTTTAGGTAGCAACGCGTCGCGGAGGCCTACGAGCGTTCGAGTTTCGTGAATACCAGCTATAATTCGGTCAATCGCCGGTCGCACTTGCGCTCCAAACTCCTTAACAAGCCGATCAGGTGGAATAGATAATGGATAACGAGCCATCTCGTTCCAACTTGTTCGGGGCATCTTAGTACCCGTTGAACCTGCGTTTGTGTACTCGACAAATGCATCACTCGATACACAGCAAAGGACAAAACCAAACAAGTCCTCAGTTCTTGGCTCTACCACCACGATATCTGTTGAACACACGCCATCCACTGGCGCGACACCAACCTTGTGGAAATAAGGTCGAAGTTTACCGAACAGGATTTCATTCTTCCTAAACTGAAACTTATTGCTTCCTAATCCATCAGCAATACCCCAATCCGACAAAGCAATACAGCGACGTGGCATGTGTTCAAGAGCTATATAAGGCGTATTAGGATTTATTTCGAAGGGTTGCATGCTCCGACGGGGGTGAGCCGCAACATCACCAAGGCAACCCGCCCTCCACCCCTTCGGAATTCTCCTCAGCTCTGATACATCAAAGGAATCGGGGAAAAAATTACTTAGTGGTTTTGGAAGACCTGTATCGCGACCGGCAGCTTTAGTGCAAACAGGGTCAAAGTCCACAAACCATGATTTAAAAAGCGTGCGCGCCACAGCTTCCAGCATTCCGTTCATTCGTCGGATTAGTTCCATCTTATTTTCGATACAATCTAAGAAATCAGCTATTTGGGACTGAACGTTTAATGAAGGTAGGGCGATGTCCAGCTCGGCAACTTGGTCGAAAGTAATTTGAGGGAATGTACCGGACCTCGACTCAGCAAGGTGCTGGAGCCATTTCGTAGTTTTTGAACTCGTAAGGAAGTGATATAAAAAACGCGGAACAATCTCATTTTTGCGTCCACGAATAACCATCAGTTTTGTTGAAACCACAAAATCATCAGCATCGGCATCGACATAGGCCCACCGACCATTCGCTGGACGGATTTCGCTAAATAATATGTCATCTCGCCGAATTGATTTTTTTGCTTGCCCTGGCCAATCTTGTACACGGGTATAAGTGCGGTGAAGAATCTTCCCTAACAAAATGTCGGATGTATTTAAAAAGATAAGCCGATCTTTGTTCAATTGATGGGTTTCAGAGATGGAGTCAGCCAATTTTCCGACTTTTACAATCGGCCATTTACCCGCCATATCCAAGATCCTTCAGATTGGCTGTGATAGAGGCATCGAGCTTTGCAGCTTCAGTCTGTTGCTTTAGCAAGTCTGCAGCAAGCCGTTTCATCTTATCTTCAAAACGCTCAGCATCCTCCACTTCTGCCTCTGCGCCAACATAGCGCCCAGGAGTTAGGACGTGTCCGTGTTTGCGAATAAGGTCAAGGCTCGCGCTCTTACAAAAACCTGGAACATCGCCATATTTCCCAGCCCCTTTATCGCCTCGCCATGCATGATAGGAGCTGGAGATTTTAGAAATATCTGCATCAACCAGCTCGCAGTGAACGCGGTCTGCCATCACACCAAGTTTTCGCCCATCGATAAAAAGTGTTTCGCCCCGCCGATCACGAAAACGGCTATTTTTTTTGTTGCGCGTAAGAAACCAGAGACAAACCGGAATTTGCGTTGAATAGAAAAGTTGTCCGGGCAAAGCAACCATACAATCAACAAGATCTGCTTCGATAATTGCCTGTCGGATTTCACTTTCACCGGATTGGTTAGAAGACATTGAACCATTGGCGAGCACGAATCCGGCTGTCCCAGTTGGCGCTAAATGATGTAAGAAGTGCTGGACCCAGGCAAAGTTTGCATTGCCTGCAGGCGGCACACCATAAACCCAACGTTTGTCTCCCTTCAGAAGCTCTCCCCGCCAGTCACTGTCGTTGAAAGGCGGATTGGCTAATACATAGTCGGCTTTGAGATCGGGATGACGGTCGTTGTGAAAAGTATCACCATGAGCAATCTGCGCATCGATCCCACGGATAGCTAAATTCATTTTTGCGAGCCGCCATGTAGTGTAGTTAGATTCTTGTCCATAGATGGAAATGTCGCCTAACTGCCCAGAATGTTCTTCGATGAATTTCTCACTTTGAACAAACATACCGCCTGAGCCACAACAGGGGTCGTAAACTCGCCCTTTATAAGGGGCAAGCATTTCGACCAGTACGCGAACTACATGCGCAGGGGTGTAGAATTGGCCTCCGCTCTTGCCTTCGGCGCTCGCAAAGCGTGCAAGAAAGTATTCATAAACACGACCAAGCGTGTCTTTAGCTCTGTGGCCTTCACTGCCAAGCGTAATATCGCTTACGAGATTAATGACCTGTCCAAGCCGTTGCTTATCAAGTCCAGGACGCGCGAAATCTTTTGGCAGGACTCCCTTGAGCGATGGATTGTCACGCTCTATAGCAGCCATGGCATCATCTACAGTCTTGCCAATGGTTGGTTGTGGAGCATTTTCTTTGAGATGAGACCAGCGCGCTTCTTTCGGTACCCAGAAAATACTACTGGCACGATATTCATCCGGATCTTCCGGATCGGCACCTTGCTTGCGTTGTGCTTCAAGCTCAGCATGTTTTGCCTCAAACGCATCGGAAATATATTTGAGAAAGATAAGCCCGAGCACGACGTGTTTGTATTCGGCCGCGTCCATATTGTTCCGCATTGCATCTGCCGCCTGCCACAACTTCGCTTCAAACCCAAGATTGGCTGCCGATTGACCGTTCCCGGTCTTTTCTTGCTTAGCTCTTCTCCCCATATATAAATCCTCCGCCTATTTGAACCGGCTCAAAGAAATTGTATTGTAGCCCTGCAAAAACAAAAAAACCACCGGGATTAACTCCCGATGGCAATCCGTCCGAGTGGCAGGCTTGACGCCTCAACAACGATTACGCATTCACACGCACCTCAAGCGTTTGAACTCCTCACTATAAAGATCTTTCATCGCCATTCAGAATTTTCCATATTGCTTTGGATTGAGAACCGGAAAGGGTGGATTTAGCTGGTCCCCATTCTTTTGGTTCAACCTTATCAAGCCAAGAGCGGATATCATGAAAAGTTGTATCTTTGCTAGATATTTCAGATTTAAATTTTTCTGCGAGTTTATTGGCGCTCATCCTCGGAACACCGACCATTCTTAGGGTTGCTGCCTCGCGAGAACTTACCCCATAAAACATCAGCGAGGGTGTATGCCCGATGCTCTCCCATTTAACATCTTCTTGCCCAAATAAAGACACCTTCTGAAGCGCGCTCATTCCCCAAGCAAGCTGACCTGTCAATTTGGCATGAATGTATTGGCTAGCTCTCAAAATACGTGTGTCCTTATCTTTAAATGCGGAGAAATAGCGATCAGCAATTTCCTCAACGCTCTCGCCTTTAACCCAATCTTTAATAATATTTGCGATAGCTTCGACGTCTAAGACGCCTGATCCAAGACGGGTTAAATCCAGCTCAGGAATGCCCGATAGAATTGCAACCATTTGTGTTAACGTATCATTCCCCTTAGCGAATAACTTTTCCTGATCCCACACATCGGAGTTGACAAACACATCACGTTGACTAAATAAATAATCTACAGTGGCAGAACTAAATCCAGTTCCATCAATTAATTCTAAAAAACCTTTATTTGCGGCTTTTTTTTGAACCTGCTGTAAATATTGACGCGCAACCTGCAGAAGTTTTTTTGCATGGGCGGAATTAACATCTCCCACCTGATGATAGACTAAACTTGAACGCAAAATCGAATCAATTTCAGACACCACAGAATCATAATTACTAATAGTGATAGCATGTAACAGATACTGGAAAAATCTAGCTAGCGAGGGATAGTGTGCGACAAAATTCAAATCGAATTTTTCATTAATTTCTTCTATGCGTAGCAAATCACCCAATATCGAACTCAATACCTCGCTCGCGTCACCACGCAAATATTCTTCATAAACTTTGATATCGTCATTATCTCTGGCCGCAAAAATTATCAAACCCAAATGATCTTTCATTGCACGACCCGCCCGCCCAGCGATATTCCAAAATTCATTAAAGGGAATTTTTTGATGTCCCGTTGTTTCGGTAGAGCGAGTTACACCCTCAACCACAACACTCCTAATAGGAAAATTCACACCTTGCGCTAACGTGGTCGTAGCACAAACTAATCGAATTAACCCTCGCGAGACCAATCGTTCAATCAAATATCTGCTTTCCTGCGACAAGCCAGCATGATGAAAGGCTACCCCGTGTTCAAGAATTTTAGGCAAAATATGCGACTCGCCAAACTCATCTTTTAAGTAGCTGATACAAATATCCAGAAACGGCGAGGAATCAATTTTGGGAACGTAATCAATCGCCTTAGTTGCTTTATTAACAGCTGAATCTCTTCCTCCGCAAAGGAGTAAAACTCCACCATTTGCAGTTAAAGAAATAGCTGTAGACAAGGCAACATTCGATTTGGTTTTCGAACCTTCGACAATCGTACTATCAATTGGAACATCAATGCATTCCTTAACAGTGGAGTTGTGCGCAGAAGGCAACATCCTTAACTGAATATGACTTCGCGGCCGACGTCCTACATAGAAAGCCGCAGCCGTTATTCGTTCGCTTGGTTTCCATTGAATTTTAATTGGAGCTGTCCTATCGCCACCTAGCCACGCTCCCAGCTGTGCAGCGTTTGGAATAAATGGAGACATTAATAAAAACCTTGCGGTTGGTTTTTCGCGTGCCACAGTTCCTAAAAACAGCTCCAGAACGCTCCCTCTTCCCTGCATGGCAATGTTATGGATCTCATCCGCGATAACTAACGATAAACGTTCAACAACGGGATGCTTAGAGCGAATAAGCAATTCGATCTTTTCTGGTGTGGAAACCAATATGTCGCAGCTCTTTCTTAATAACTCATCTTCAGTAGGATCTAATTCAAAAACTGGAACAGCAGCCTCCACGACAATTTTCAAGGCCGCCAAATCTCGTCTAAGCTGCAGAGTAATTTGATTTACCAGCGCACGAGTTGGCACAACATACACGATAACGCTATCAGGATTTAGTGCCCGAGATTGAACTATGGCGAATTCAGCCATTAATGTTTTTCCCGCGCTTGTGGGCATTTCCAACACGACACTTTTCTTTGCCGGGTCGAACAGGCTGCTGCGTAGCGCTTGCTGTTGGGAAGGCCACAGTTCGATAAAGGGATTTTCATTATTGGAACTGGTTAGCTCCTGAACGAGGCGCCGGACTTCTTTACCCAACGTATCAGTGTTAAACCATATACTGTTTCTTAGGAGAGAATCACTTCCGACGAATAGCAAATCTATAATTATTTCGAGCGAGGCATCTCCGATTTTCTGAATTGCTTCTACTGCATTGTCATAATGTTTTCTTAACTTAATAAAAGAATCGGCAGGTGAGCCATTGATCAAATAAGAGGCTGTTACATCTATAATCTTGGCCATATTGTACAGAGCGACCAAATTGCTCGCGGATGCAAATTTTCCCAACAATGAAATATCCGCAATTGTTTCAAAGTAATTCGTTTCCATTTCCGCTTGAAATTTTCGCAGCTCCTGAATAATCTCAACAGCGCTAGTGATGTCGTTCCACCCATTTTTTTTACGACAAACAAAAAGAAACGCGATCAGTACGCTCTCTTTGATTAATTCTGGCCAATTCTCTCGTAGTGTTGGTTTCGAAATTTCGAATTCATCCAAAATCAATCTCAGCTCAGCAGACCGTCCCGCCCCCAAAGCATCTACAGCTAATAAAAAAAGTGATTCCGTAGACGCCCCAGCCCGATAGACTAATTCACGCCTGCAAATAAATGCGTCATCAAAGTATTGATTAGCAATGCTTATTTGGTCATTGAGGTAGAGGTCGGAAGCTAACCCTTCGAGGGTTTTAGCAATAAGATCGGTGCGTTCGGAGATTATCGTTTTTACTTCTGAATCTTTAGCAATTAATTCTTTTTCTATATAGCCGCAATGCGCTTTTGGAATAACAGATAGAACTCCCGTTGATTCGAAAAGGTTTGAAAGCGACCCTGCGTATTCTGAAAATTCTTTCTTACTTATCACCGAAGCTCCTCGCTTTGGAGTAAATATGTTCGGCTAACGCATTCAAATCGGAATTAACGCAGACGATTAAAAAACGAATTTTGGCGGGGGCATGATATCCAGGAGCAGTTCTAAATGAGCCGTAATCGGTATCCTTATAACAATCCATTTTTCGAACCAGAAATGGACAAACTATTACCTTCAGAGATGAAGCTGCCCCCTGCGCCCAGTTCATTGCAATCTGAGCAAGTATTTTTTTATCTTCAATGCTTGGTGCTCTTTTGGAAATATTCAAAATCCTATCTAGCGTTTTTTCCTTTCGAGTTACATAGCTATAGAGCTGTTGCTTCAAGGAATCTTCCCCGGTTTCCACCACGCTGGGGGGCGAATTCCCATCTTCGCTTCCTTTGACTTCGCAGATAATCAAACTTAGGTCGTTGCCGACTTTTTCATAGCCTAAAATATCCAATCCGCGACTTGTTGCCGCATTAAGCTCACGTGAATAAATATTTTTGACAGGTACTTTAGTAGCAAACAATCCGTCTAAACACACTAACGCTAATAATTCTGCTAAATCGGCTCGACAAACATCAAATTGTTTGGGAGTTTTAGATTCTGGCTCGCGGGGCTTAGGAATGGTGGCTTTTAAAGCGGTTTCAAGAAACTGTTCTAATTGCGTTCCTTCTAGTCCTGTTTCCTGACAAGATTTATTTAAATTTTCAAAATCAGAATATAGTTCCCTAATAAGAGGAACTAGCTTATTAGCTAACCGATCTTGCCATCCTTCAACAGATTCCCAGTCATAGGTCCGATATAAATGCCCATCCTGGTCGAATGATTTTCTAATAGTAAATGTCATCGTGTCACAAGGTTGTGAGATTATAAGAATATATCGGACAAAGAACACTAAATCTTCAGTTACCTCCCGCTTCCATTGGAATATGCTTTTGGAGCAGAACACCTCGGGCGCCCGTTCGCATGCACCCCAAGGGTGTTTTTCTCCGGTGAGAAAATCGTCCCTTGCCTAGTTTTCAACACTTTCTGCGATCATAGCTGCTTCGACCCGTAGCCGATGAAGGAATAAGCCCGTCGAATGGTACCGGATACCGTAAAGACAGGCAACTTGTAACCACAATCCACCGTTATCAAGGTCTCTGGAAATCGATATCGGGGAATGCTTGCTCCAAATTAGTTCGGACATCGTTATTGAATCCAGCCAGCCCTTTTCTTAGGACGGTCAATGAACTCTGCCCCAGAAGGCGAATAAACCGGGCGCATGTCGATTCGGATGGATCAATAAGAAGCCATTTGCATTTTTTATTAATGTTAAAAGCAGTCATCATCTTCGATCTGGCCTGCGCATCCCCTTCCGGCAGCGAATACCCAATAATGATTATGCAATCAGCCTCACATAACCTCTCAAAGAATTTACTCCACTGGGGCGCAAGCAGCTTGTAAAAGTCTCCGCAATATTTGTAGGCGCTGGGTTCCAAAATAACCGGCTGATCTGAGGAATTCAGATCTTTCGAATATTCATTCCATTTCCTTGCCAAGTCACCCGAGGATGCAAAGCGCACATAAGTAAGGTGACCATTTATCATCCACCAGTTGATTCCGCCGTGAAGCTTCAAAAAGAGATGTTTCGACAATCCGCCGTACCAATTATCTATGGAGATAGCTAGCGATGGATTGACCCTCGATCCCGGACCGGACCATGACTGCCAATACCAGAAGGAGGCGTCAAATACGCAGTCCCAATTAAAGGAGGCCCACGTAACTTGTTCAAATTTCTCATTACAGACCTGTATGAGCAGGTTAAGGTGCGCCGCCTTAGTCGATTTACCTTCAAAGACGGCACGCATGATCAGGACATACAACCGCTTCCGAAACTCGGCAAAGAGATCAAGCTCCGGACATTTCCTGCAGCTTGGCTCATTCTCCCAATCTCTCAAAATGGTGAGCATTTCTTCGATGGTGACAGATTGGTCCGAGGATTCGAGGGTATGACCTCGTGGAGCCCAAAAGATCTCATCTAACTTTTGCGCAAGGAATGAATCCTGTTTAAGATACTGCCGCGCCCATTTGTCCTTGAAGATCCCTTGCAATGTCGGCACTCCAAAATCAGACGAAGCTCCAGCCCCGAGAATAACAACCGCTTTACTCATATTCTCCTCAACGGGTGTTAGCCAAACTTCAGCAAGGAACCCAGCTTATATTTCAGGATAAGCGGACGAAGAGCGGGATCTTTGGCGTATTGACGGAGAACATCCTTCGTGACAGCCTGGAGCGCCTTTTCGATGCTGGGAGGCAGGTTTTGGGGAGAATTGGCCCCAGAGACACCTGTAATGCTTCTGGCATAGATATTCTCACCCACGGCATCGAACACTCTTAAGAGCAGTGTGATCCGAATTCCTGAGGCTGGGTCAGCCATACCGATCTCTTTGATTCGTATCACAAGTAATCCGACGGACTTCTCAGGAGCCGCAAAAACATACGGAGACTCCCCTTCTTCTGAAATCACTCCGGCGATCTTGAGACCGGCATTTTCCTCAAGGTTCTCTGCAATGCACTTCATCACGGTCGCGAGATGGCTGGGCGGGGCCTGAGCAACGGATTTAATACGTTCATCGCGAACATCACCCGAAAAGACCGGCACAGGGAGCGGCGTTGTTCCGCAGCCGCTCAGCACGGCTAACGCAACGATTAGAAATACCGCTTTAACGGATCGGTGCATGGCAAACATGTTTCGCGGCTTTTGCATAAGATTCCTTGCTGCCAATGTCAAACCATGCCCCTTCGAAAACCACCCCGAAAACAGGTTCCCTGTCAGTCAACCAAGCAAAG
>Ga0172380_10002339_pt1 | contig 29550 bp, 20 predicted proteins | sample Leawe162metaG_FD_119747 | JGI IMG/M metagenome (GOLD analysis project Ga0172380, IMG submission 119747) | Leachate microbial communities from a municipal landfill in Southern Ontario, Canada - Leachate well 162 metaG | ecosystem: Engineered > Solid waste > Landfill > Unclassified | place... | reverse complement strand
TGCATCTCTACAACGAAAAACGGCGTCAGTGGGAAACTTGGCGCCGTTTCTTTTGAAAGATTTTGCTTAACAACCATCACCGAACGTGAATATCAGGCCATCAAATTGGTTGAGCACACTCACCCTGTCCGGGCAGAAAGACCGCTATGATCCGGATTCGGCGCGACAGGACATCGCAACCAAGACGGATGAACTTCTGTTCCAGCCGTTTCTGGACAATCTGGATAACGTCACGCGCGCGGCGCTGCAGTCCACCACCATGAGCACTACGGCGACCATTGACGCCCCATCGTTGTCTACGTTCGCCCGCCTATGCTTGAGAGACAGCGGCCTATTCAATATAAACGGCCTGGGCGCGCAGGCCCGCATCGATTTCGCCAGCCCCTGGATACGCTCCCGGTTGGCTATCGCCCTAGAGACCAGAGGCTAATCCGCCATGACCACCCCCCTGCCCAAACCCTTTCACTGCGGCGGCGCGATAGACCCGGCGCGCCAAGTGTACGTGGTGCGCGCTGCCGACCGCCAAGTCTACGAACTGCTGGCGCAAGGTAACCATGTGAGCCTGCATTCCGGTCGCCAGGCGGGAAAAACCTCGCTGATGCTGAATTTGAAAGACCGGCTTACCGCCGATGGCCACCTGTGCCTGGATGTAGATATGTCGGTGATCTTTAACGGCTCCGAACTGATTGATGGACTGTTCCGTCTGCGCAACCGGTTGCGCGAGCAATTGGCTGCCATGTCCAAGGGCGATCTTGCGTTGCGCGAACTGCACCACATGCCGGGCGACAGTATCGCAGACGTGTTGCGGCGCCTGTTGTTGCATCTGGTTGAGGTGTCCAATAAACGGGCGCCGGGGAGGCGGCTTTACCTGATGCTGGACGAAATTGACATATTGATGCGCTTCCCGGCGGACGAAAGCGCACAGTTTTTCCTGGCGTTGCGCGAATTCTTCAACCGCCCGGACAGCTACGGCGACCGCTTGATCCTGCTGCTGGTCTCGGTGTTGACGCCCAACGAGATTATCCTCGACCACCCGACCGGTGGCATCAGCATCGGCTGCTTCCGCGACATCTCCCTGCCGCTGTTCGACAACTGCCTGGCGGTGCGTGCCCAACTGCTGGAACAAGGGTTTCCCGAGCGGCAAAACGACAGCGCGCTGGATGCGATATTGGCGCAGGTGCTGGGTTTAAGCGGCGGCCAACCCTTCCTGACCGGGTTGCTATGCCAGGAATTGCAATACGCAGCAGACCCGACGACGCGTTTCGCGGAACTGGCAAGTGAAGTGCTGTACGCGTCGCGCTCCATCGCCCACAACCATCTGTTCGGCATGCGCAAGCAACTCGCGGACATGGGCGAGCGGGTCTATGCGATACTCGAAACCTATCGCCGGGTGCTACGCGGCGATATGCTCAGCCCGTCACGGGGCGGCTGGAACGCCGCGTCGCTGGAGAATATCGGCCTGCTGCGCCTGGACGACGACGGTTTTTACCGTATCGCGAACCCCATCTACCAAGCGCATTTCGACGAACCTTGGGTGCAGGAGTTGATGAGCGCGCGCGAAACCGCCAGCCAGGGCAAAATATTCCCTCCGGTCGGCAAGCGTTTGTTCAAGCGCCATATCGCACTGATCCAATGCGGTGGCACAGTGGGCATGGTGACCCAAGACGGCCAAGCGGGTTTCCGGGGCGCGCGGGATGTATTGTCAAATTTTATCCGCAATGAAGTAAACCGTGTCGCCCAGGTCGAGCATTTTACCCTTTACCAATTGGACGGCATCAACATGACGCCCACCCAGTGGCTGGGCATCGCCGAACTCATTAACAGCCATTGGGATAACTACGATGGCTTCGTGGTCGCGCAGGGCACGGACACCCTGGCCTATACCGCCAGTGCGGTGGCTTTCATGCTGGGGCGGGTGAATAAACCGGTGGTGTTCACCGGTGCGCAGACCACGGTGGATGTGCTGCATGGCGATGCCCGCGATAACCTACTGCACGCCTGCTATGCCGCCGCCGCCCCGGATGCGGTGCTGGAAACCCAGATATGTTTCGGCAATCTGGTGTTGCGCGCGGTGCGCGCCCAGATGGCGGACGGGCGCAAATACCAGGGTTTCACCAGCCCCGGCTGGCCGCCGCTGGCGCAGATCACCGAGAAGCTGCTGGTCACCCACCACGCGTTGCTGCCGAGCGCGCAAAATCGTTCGCGGTTTCGCCCGCACCTGGCTTCCGAGATACTGATCATAGACCTAGCGCCCGGTCTGCGCCCGGAGGATTACCAGAAACTGCTGGAATATCGCCAGGAGGCCGGGCGACCGGTGCAGGGGCTGCTGATCACCACACCGGGGCTGGGCAACATCCCCAGCGAGCCGCCCTACAATTTCCGCCCGCTGATCCAGGAAGCCATCGCCAAGCGCATCCCGGTGCTGATCTCCAGCCAAGTGCCGATCAACCCCTATACCCAAGACCAGTACGAAGTGAATAGCATACCGGCGCAATACGGCGCAATACCTGCCGGCAACCTGACGATGGCGGCGGCGTTGACCAAGTTTTCCTGGGTCATCGGCGGGGTGGATCAGGAGTGGGCAATAAAGCCACGAAACGAAGCCAACGATCAGGCTTATCTGGACGAAGTCAAAAAACGTATGCGCGTCGATTACATCGGGGAAGAGCAGCAACGCCCAAACCTCCCATCATAGCCAGCCCGTAGGATGTGCCGAGGAACGAGGCGCATCGGTCGCGTGTCACCGCCGGAATTCAATAAAAGTGCCGTATTTCAACAGCCTGGCATCATCCCCCCAAACCCATCCCCGCCACCCCGCGCTGCAAAACCTGAGCAAAACGCGCCGCATTGCGCGCGTCCAAAACCTCGCCCAGCCACCCCCTTGCACCCTCGACCGCATCCCTTACCGCAGTCATGCTTTCCTTGACCTGATGGCGCGTCAAACCCATATCCCGCCCGATTTGTACCACCTCGTCGCGCCCAGGTGGGCTATTGCGGCTATCGAAATTAATGGAATGATCACGACCGCCGTACCCCTCATTGGCCAGCGTCGCCGGCGTAATGTCGTAGGCCGGCGACAATAGCCAGCCGCCATCGTCCCGGAGCATCGAAAAATTCTTCAGATGATCGTCTATATTGCCCACCACGACATTAACCAGCATCCACCTGAACAGCCGCACCCCATCCTCGGCAACCGCAGCGCTCAACTCGCGTACAACAGCCGACATGCCCACATAACTGCTGGGCACATTCCTGCCCGTCATCAACGTCTTCATCGACGCCATATGCCACCTGCCCGACGCAGATTCGTCGAACCGGCGCACCAGCAGCACCGGCTTCGCATTGACCGCGATCAACCGGTGTTCCGGGACCGTGAGGCCGGATGCGCGCGCAATCGCAAGGCACACATACTCGCTGCGCACCACATCGAAATCGTCTTCCCGGCTGGGAAACTTGGCAATCCAGCCGCAGCCTCCCTCCTGCACGAGCACCTTGGGGCGCGCGCCACCCAACGAACTGCCGGCGCGAATCGCGGCTATCACCTCGCGGGAAAGATTCCTGCCCTCCCACTCCTCAATATTCTGCTCGACACCAGCCAAATCGGACAACTGCGGAATAGGCGCATCCGGCAAATCCCGTGCGGCGCGCCCGCGTACCATGGGTGCAAAAGAAAGCGCGCCGAGCGGATTGCGCAAATAGCGCAACAAAGAAGCCGGATGGCAATCCCACGGCGCCAGATTATAATCCCTGGCGATAATCGCCCGCCCCCAGGCATCCGGCAAAGCATCTTCCACCACCAGCGGGAGCCCGCCGGAAAACGCGTGTGTTGCGGCCTGCAACGGCAACGCATAAGGATCCAGCGCAAAACCGCGCCGCTCCTGCAAATAGGCTGCGTCATAGCGAAATTCGGAAAGCACCCGCTGATCGCGAACATTGCCTTTCACCGCCGCCGCCAAAATACCGCATGGCGCCGTGACGCCGTCCGTCCGCGTCAAATACACCTTATAGAGAAAGGCTTCCTCTTGCGCCATTTCAAATGCCGGCCTTCCTAACGCGTTTTCCGTCCGCAGCACCCGCTTCCGCCTCCTTGAGCAGCGAATCGATCAGACTGCCGCGCGGCTCACCGCCCCCGCCCGATTCATCGTCGCGCCGCCGCCCGGCATGGTTGGCGCGGCGTAGGCGTTGCTCACTCCCCCCGACCGATTCATCATCGCGCCCCGCCCGGATGGTAAATTGGACCGCCTTTCTAACGCGTTTCCTGACTGTTGCGCCTACTTCCGCCTCCTTGAGCAGCGAATCGATCAAACTGCCGCGCGGCTCAAAAACCCCAACAAATTCATCCCCGCGCCCCATCAACTGAGCCGCCTTCAACCAAGCTTCGAGGCTCACGCGGGCATCCCCGGCCTCCATCGCGCGATAAGTAGACACCCCCACGCCGATACGCGCGGCAAAATCGACCTGCCGGTCATTCCGGCTGGTGCGGTAATTCCTGAGATGTCCGCCCAGAGTGGCGGCGAGCTGTTTAATCGTTGTCATAATAACGCGTATGGGCTGTTTTCTATGCTAAGCATCATTATAGTACGACTAAATAAAACAAACCGGCGATTTTTTCCCCGCCGCTGTTTAGCCCGGCTAATTCATAGCGCGGCTTTCGGCAGCAGGCAAACATGGCACAAACCTTCCAACGAGTACCAACCCCGCAAAAAATCGCCGAACGGCGCGAACTCAAAACATCGACAATCTACATCCCCTGCGCCGAAGTCATCGCCCAAGGCCAGCCAGCGCCCAAAGCCGCCCCCTCCAACCCGCGCCGAAACCGCCACAATCGCACAAACCATCCAGCCCCAAGCCGGCGGCGAAACCCAACTAAAACCGATGCTCGAAGCCTTCGAAATAAAATACGACTACTGAATATTGCACCGCGTCCCGTCCGGACTGGAAGCCGACGTACTAAAAACCGCCCCCCGGATAAGAGCCATAAACTGGAGCGAGCGCGTGACACTACAAATTCAGCAAGCCGGGCAAGAGGCACGATAAAGCCATGTCCCCCACCCGGCGGTCCCATTCCCTATCCCATCCCGGATATCAACAGTGACAATGCCAAAAATCGCACAAACCAATGCCAAAAATCGTGCGTTGTTACAGTAAGGTACGAACCACCAGCACGATGGTGGAATTGCTGGGGTTCGCAAGCTCACCCCAGCCTACGCGGGTTGCCTTCGTTCCCCTTCCATTCGGCGCAATGCTCGTTGGTTATTGCGCCCTACGTTCGCTAACGTTTCCGAGTTAAGCGGCGCCCCGAAGGGGCGTAGCTGCGTAATTCACCATAATAAACCGCTTGGGTACGATAAGGCTATGCGCACCCGCCAATCATCCACTCACAGGCTGTATCAGCTTGATGAGTGCGATTATCAAGGTTATTTGTCCTGCGGCGACACCTAGCATCCATTCGATGAGATCGGTTTTGAGTTCCGCAATTCTCAAATCCAGATCGGCTTTGGTTACCAGGCGCTCGTTTACCCGTTCTACCATAGTTTATGGTTTGCACCTCGGCTTGCTCTTCCGTGAAGCCTACCACCTTGAGTTTTTTAACATAGGCGTGCGTATCCAAAATTGCGCTGCTCATAATTCTATCCTTTCACGCTGTAGGGCAGCCTACCCGTCCAGCGGTGCAAACGAAAGCGGCTGGCTGGCAAGCACATGGAAAGCCATTTGACAAAAATAGGGTTAAGGTTTATTTCCCGTCATGGATTGTTCCACTAAATACATCATGGAAGAAATAACCTCAGCATCTAAATTGCGATTGTGCAAGGTGTAAAGCAGGTTGAGCGTGTATCTGTCGGAAATTTCTTGTGGTTTTATATTGAGGTGCTCCAACCCGGCAAATAACGCGAATACCTCGTTGGAGAGCAACGCGGCTTTGGTTATTCTCTCACCGTTGACTAATTGTATCGGTCTGGTTTTTGCGATCCATTTCATTGTGAATGCCGCGCGCTTATGCTGGTCGGCCAGGCTGATCTCATGAAACGCCTTGGTTCTGGTGACGTCGCAAAAATAGCTTTCGACGCAATGCAGCAGAACCCCGATATTTAAATAAGTTCCGCTCCAACGCTTGGCAATTGATTCTCTATATATCTTGACCAGGGCATCAAGCCGCCGAAGACGTTTTTCCTCGGGGATGGAATCAAGAATGTCTTTTCGGTGTGAATGGCATCAGATGCCCTGGATCGCCATGTCGATCTTTTCCATGAATTGCCCTGCATCACCCATCGTCTTCGATAAGTAGCATTCTTCGTCGCACTCATCGGAGTGGTTTTTTTCATTCCAGCGGGATACCGCTTGAATGTCCTTGTTTTCGAGTATTTCCCGGTATGTTTCGCGCAACTCAGTTGCCGAGCCTATCAGTGCCATATTGCTTCCTCCTTGATTGTTTTGCAAAGTGTCACCCGCGATTATAGCGCCGAAATCCATTTCAAAACAAAAAACTCATTTTTATTGTTTTGTTTCAATTGGATAAATCCAAGCAGGGCGAACACGATAAGGCCATGCCAACCCTACCGATGCCCCCTCCACATCACTTCACCCTCATCCCCGGCAACGCCCCGTCGTCCGGGCTGAGCAGGTAAAGGCCGGGGTTTTCGCCGGAGGCGGCGAGCACCATGCCTTCGGACAGGCCGAATTTCATTTTGCGTGGGGCGAGGTTGGCGACCATTACGGTCATGCGTCCTTTGAGTTTTTCCGGGTCGTAGGCGGATTTGATGCCGGCGAATACGGTGCGCGGCTGTTTTTCGCCGATGTCCAGGGTGAGTTTCAGGAGTTTTTCCGCGCCGGCCACGTGTTCGGCGTTGACGATGCGGGCGATGCGCAGGTCGATTTTGGAGAAGTCGTCGATGGAGACGGTTTCGGCTATCGGGTGGAGCGCGTGTTGCTGGTGTTCGGCGTGGCGCGCCGGGGAGTGTTCCGGGGCTGCGGCTTGCAGGTTTTCCTTGTTTTCTTCGACCATGGCTTCCACTTGTTTCGGGTCGATGCGCGCCATGAGGTGGTTATAGGGGTTGATGGCGTGGTCGAGCAGCAGGGTTTGCGCGTCGTCCCACTGGAGCGGCGGGATGTTCAGGAAGGCTTCCACATCTTCCGCCAGTTTGGGCAACACCGGCTTTAGGTATAGGGTCAGCAGGCGGAACAGGTTGAGGCTGACGGTGCAGACTTCGTGCAGTTTGGCTTCCTGGCCTTCCTGTTTGGCCAGTTCCCACGGCTTGCGCTCGTCCACGTACTGGTTGGCGAGGTCGGCCAGGTGCATCACTTCGCGCAATGCCTTGCCGTATTCGCGCGCGTCGTACAGCGCCGCGATGTTGCCTGCGGCATGGCGCAGTTCGTCCAGCAATATCGGGTTGGCGACGGCATCGGCCAGTTTCCCGTCGAAGCGCTTGGTGATGAAGCCCGCCGCGCGTGATCCGATGTTGACGAATTTGCCGATCAGGTCGCTGTTCACCCTGGTGGTGAAGTCGTCCAGGCTGAGGTCGATGTCTTCCATGCTGGAATTGAGTTTCGCGGCGAAGTAGTAGCGCAGGTGCTCGGGGTTGAGGTGTTTGAGGTAGCTCGCGGCGGTGATGAAGGTGCCGCGCGATTTGGACATTTTCTGCCCGTCCACGGTGAGGAAGCCGTGCGCGAAGACGCCGCTGGGCGTGCGGTAGCCGGCGTGTTGCAGTTCGGCGGGCCAGAACAGCGCGTGGAAATAGAGGATGTCCTTGCCGATAAAATGATAGACCTCGGCGGTCGAATCCTTGCCCCAGTATTCGTCGAAGTTTATTTTTCCTTCCGAGCGGTCGCACAGGTTGCGAAAGCTGCCCATGTAGCCGATGGGTGCGTCCAGCCATACGTAGTAGTATTTGCCGGGCGCATCGGGTATTTCGAAGCCGAAATACGGCGCGTCGCGCGAGATGTCCCAGTCGGACAGGCCGCCGTCCAGCCACTCGTTGAGCTTGTTCGCGGCGGCGTCCTGCACATGCGGCGGCGCAATCCAGCCCTTGAGGAAATCGCGGCAGCGCAGGTCTGAAAGCTTGAAGAAATAATGGTCGGACGATTTGCGCACCGGCGTCGCACCGGACACGGCGGAATACGGGTCGATCAGGTCGGTCGGCTGGTAGGCGGCGCCGCAGGCTTCGCAGGAGTCGCCGTACTGGTCTTTGGCATGGCACTTGGGACATTCGCCCTTGATAAAGCGATCCGGCAGGAACATTTCTTTCACCGGGTCGTAGTATTGCTCAATGGAGCGCACTTCTATCAGCCCCTGCTTTTTCAGCTTGAGATAGATGTCGTCGGCGTAGTGGCGGGTTTCCGGCGTGTTGGTCGAATAATAGTTGTCGAAGCCGATGCGAAAGCCGGCGAAGTCGTTGTAATGCTCTTGCCACACCTTGGCGATAAGCTCTTCCGGCGCGATGCCTTCTTTTTGCGCGCGCAGCATGATGGGGGTGCCGTGGGTGTCGTCGGCGCACACGTAGTGGCATTGGTGGCCTTGCATTTTCTGGAAACGCACCCAAATATCGGTCTGGATGTATTCCACCAGATGGCCGAGGTGGATGCTGCCGTTGGCATAGGGCAGCGCCGATGTGACGAGGATTTTACGCGTCATGGCTATGGTCTGGAGAGAGTAGAAAACTGAATTGTAACAAACCGTGGTAGCAAGCCCAATTATTGTTTAAACTTTCGCCTTTGCACACAACAGGTTCATCTAGGAGTAAGCATGTCCGTTTCCGAGCAGCAGGTGCTAGAGGCACTGAAGCAAATCACCGACCCGAACACCAAAAAGGATTTCGTCGCCGGCAAATCCGCAAAAAACATCAAGATAGACGGCGCCAACGTTGCGCTCGACATTGTTCTGGGCTATCCGGCCAAGACCGTTATGGCGGGCATACAGCAACTGGTGACGGATAAGCTGAAAAGTCTGCCCGGCGTCGGCAGCGTCACGGTCAACGTGAGTTCCAAGATCGTTTCCCACAGCGTGCAGCGCGGCGTGAAGCTGATCCCCGGCGTGAAGAACATTATCGCGGTGGCTTCCGGCAAGGGCGGCGTGGGCAAATCCACCACCGCCGTAAACCTGGCGCTGGCGCTGCTTGCCGAGGGCGCCAAGGTGGGCATCATGGACGCGGACATTTACGGTCCCTCGCAGCCTTTGATGCTGGGCATCAGCGGTCGCCCGGATTCGCATGACGGCCAGATGATGGAGCCGATGATGGGGCACGGCCTGCAAGCCATGTCCATCGGCTTCCTGATCGATGTGGAGACGCCCATGGTGTGGCGCGGCCCGATGGTGACGCAAGCGCTGGAACAATTGCTCAACGAGACCAACTGGAAGGAACTGGACTACCTGGTGGTGGACCTGCCGCCCGGCACGGGCGACGTGCAGTTGACTCTAGCGCAGAAGGTTCCGGTCACCGGTGCGGTGATCGTCACCACGCCGCAGGATGTGGCGCTGATTGATGCGCGCAAGGGGCTGAAGATGTTCGAGAAGGTCGGCATCCCGATCATCGGCATCGTCGAGAACATGAGTTTGCACATCTGCTCCCAATGCGGCCATGAAGAGCGCGTGTTTGGCGAAGGCGGCGGCGAGCGCATGTGCAGCGACTATAATGTCGAATTCCTCGGCGCGCTGCCGCTGGACATCGCCATCCGCGAACAGACCGACGCCGGCAACCCGCCGGTGGCGGCCAACCCCGACGGTCGCGTGGCCGAAATCTACCGCGAAATCGCGCGCCGCGTGGCGGTGAAAATCGCCGATCAGGCGCAGGATTTCAGCGCGCGCTTTCCGAGCATAGTGATTCAAAATTCGTGATGCGCGAGGGGTGAGGGGGTAGGCGTGAGGCGAAAAAGCTGTCTATCGCGCCGCTTTTGACATTCGCCTCACCCCTCACCCCTTACCTCTCACCAGGAGCACCCATGCGTTTCCGTTTCCCCGTTGTCATCATCGACGAAGACTTCCGTTCCGAAAACGCCAGCGGCATCGGCATACGTGTGCTGGTCAAGGCCATTGAGGATGAAGGCCTGGAAGTGCTGGGCGCGACCAGTTACGGCGATCTGACCTCGTTCGCGCAGCAGCAAAGCCGGGCTTCGGTGTTCATCCTGTCGATCGACGACGAAGAATTCTGCACGCCGGAAGCGGCGGAACATGCGGTGGCGCAGATACGCGCGTTCGTCGAGGAAATCCGTTTCCGCAATTCCGACATCCCGATTTTCCTATACGGCGAAACGCGCACCTCGCGCCATATTCCCAACGACGTGCTGAAGGAATTGCACGGCTTCATCCACATGTTCGAGGATACGCCGGAATTCATCGCGCGCAATGTGGTGCGCGAAGCCAAGTCTTACCTGGATTCCCTGCCGCCGCCGTTTTTCCGCGCGCTGACCCATTACGCCGCCGACGGCTCCTATTCCTGGCACTGCCCCGGCCATTCGGGCGGCGTCGCGTTCCTGAAAAGCCCGGTGGGGCAGATGTTCCACCAGTTTTTTGGGGAAAACATGTTGCGCGCCGACGTGTGCAATGCGGTGGAAGAACTCGGCCAATTGCTGGACCATACCGGCCCGGTCGCCGCTTCCGAGCGCAACGCCGCGCGGATATTCAATGCGGATCACCTGTATTTTGTCACCAACGGCACCTCCACCTCCAACAAGATGGTATGGCATTCCACCGTCGCGCCGGGCGATGTGGTGGTAGTGGACCGCAACTGCCACAAGTCAATACTCCACGCGATCATCATGACCGGCGCGGTGCCGGTGTTCCTTACGCCGACGCGCAACCATTTCGGCATTATCGGCCCTATTCCGCTGGCGGAATTCACGCCGGAAAATATCCGCAAAAAAATCGACGCAAACCCGTTCGCCCGTGATTTCAAGGGCGCGCCACGCATCCTCACGATCACCCAGAGCACCTACGACGGCGTAATCTATAACGTCGAAACCATCAAGGAAATGCTCGACGGCAAGATAGATACGCTGCATTTCGACGAAGCGTGGCTGCCGCACGCCACCTTCCACGACTTTTACAAGGGCATGCATGCCATCGGCAAGGATAGGCCGCGCACTAGGGAATCGATGATATTCTCCACCCAGTCCACCCATAAACTGCTGGCCGGCTTGAGCCAAGCCTCGCAGATATTGGTGCAGGATTCGGAAGTGCGCAAGCTCGACCGCGACATATTTAACGAAGCCTACCTGATGCACACCTCGACCAGCCCGCAATACGCCATCATCGCCTCGTGCGACGTGGCGGCGGCGATGATGGAGCCGCCCGGCGGCACCGCGCTGGTGGAAGAATCAATCCGCGAAGCGCTGGATTTTCGTCGCGCAATGCGCAAGGTGGACGAGGAATTCGGCGACTCCTGGTGGTTCAAGGTGTGGGGGCCGGAACACCTGTCCGACGAAGGCATGGGCAGCCGCGAAGACTGGGTGCTGCGCGCCAATGAAAGTTGGCACGGCTTCGGCGATCTGGCAGCAGGCTTCAACATGCTGGACCCGATCAAAGCCACCGTAATCACCCCCGGCCTGGACATGGACGGCGGCTTCTCGGAACCCGGCATCCCGGCGGCAATCCTCACCAAATATCTGGCCGAACACGGCGTAATCGTCGAAAAAACCGGACTGTATTCCTTCTTCATCATGTTCACCATCGGCATCACCAAAGGCCGCTGGAACACCATGGTGACCGAGCTTCAGCAATTCAAGGACGATTTCGACAAGAACAGCCCGCTGTGGCGCGTGCTGCCCGAATTCGTCGCCAAACACCCGCGCTACGAAAAAATCGGCCTGCGCGACCTGTGCCACGCGATCCACGGCATCTATCAGGCCAACGACATCGCGCGCCTCACCACCGAAATGTACCTGTCCGACATGGAACCGGCGATGCGCCCGGCGGACGCGTTCGCGCGCATGGCGCACCGGGAAATCGACCGGGTGGAAATCGACGACCTGCTGGGGCGCGTCACCAGTGTTTTATTAACCCCCTACCCGCCCGGCATTCCGCTGCTGATTCCCGGCGAGCGCTTCAACCGCACCATCGTCCGCTACCTGCAATTCGCGCGCGAATTCAACGAAAAATTCCCCGGCTTCGAAACCGACATTCACGGCTTGGTGCGCGAAGAAGTGGACGGGAAGAAACGCTATTTCGTGGATTGCGTGATACAACCGTAGTCCGGGACGGCACGCGAATAAACACGGGAAGAGTCGCCATGAGCTATACCTTGCCTCGCCACAATTTACCGATTTAGCCACGTCTCGCGGGATGCGATTGCTGCGCAAATTGCGCCGTGTAGCCGTTCTACACAAGCAATTTGCAACGCAGAAGCCGCGCCCGCGAGGCAATGGATAAATCGGTAAATTGTGGCGAGGCAAGGTATACAAGGCATCGATCACCATCGAACCCGGCAAGCGCGGCGGAAAACCCTGTATACGCGGCTTGCGTATCACCGTCTACGACGTGCTGGAATAGCTGGCATCGGGCATGTCCCCGAGGAAATCCTCGAAGATTTCGATTATCTTACCTTGCAAGATATGCCTTCTCGCGGGAGGAAATTGTCCGGATTGGATTGATCCTTCGCGGGATACAATGCATAGTCGGGCATGGGCACAGGAGTCGGCGCAAGCCGGGTGGGCGCGTTTTTTGTGCCCACCCGGTGTTCCCCACTGGGTGGGCGTTTCAATGACCGCGCCGCGTGGGTACAAAAAGCGCACCCATCCTTCCCGGCTTCAGTTGACGGCAGTTACAATACGCAAATGAACCAACTAGTCATACCTTACCCGAACAATCGCTCTTTGGATGAGCGCGTTTTTTTGCGCTCGACATCCAATAAAAGATTGCCGAAAGAAAAAAAGGAACCCGCAAAGTTTCTGGAGTTCTTCGCGGGAAGCGGCTTGGTTGCAGAGGGATTGAGCGGTTATTTTCAGGTGGCATGGGCTAACGATATTTGCGCGAAAAAAGCCAAGGTGTATACGGTGAACCATGGCGTGCATAGTTCCTGTGTATGAAAAAAATATCCTTACGTGAAAAATCCATATTGGCCGGATTATATTTATCCAAATTCGACGCTGCGGGGTTGAGGCAGCTCGGGTTTAGAAGTTTTATTGAGGCATTTAATGTTATCGGATTTGCATTGGGAGTTCAGCCTGGCTCAATAAAAAATTACCGTGATGAGTTCGATCCACTGTTCCCGAATGACAGAAAAGGATGGCATAAACGCCCTATGCGGCACTATTGTGAAGTTATTTACGATAACTATGCCAAGCTGGAACTCGATGAATTTTCCGTCTTGCTAAAACAGTTGATCTATAAGCGGCAAGACGTTGATACTCTAATAGAAGAGGTAGAAAAAGAAGATGGCAATAAGAAAAGCTCATTTGCACAAAGACTAATTACCGGCCAAGCTGCTGAACAATATTTTCTATCAAAATATAAAGAGATAGAATTGTTTAAAGATTTTGAGATTGAGGACACTACTAAGCTTGGTTGCGGTTTTGATTTTAAGTTAACTTCGCAAGACCTATTCTACGGTGTAGAGGTCAAAGGCATGAATGAGGCAAAAGGAAGCATTTCGCTAACAAATAAAGAATATTCGATGGCGTCACTTATGGGGGATCGGTATTTTCTATTTGTAGTGAGGAATTTCAAGGAAACTCCATTTCATAATCTTTATCTGAATCCATTGGGTGGAGAGCTATCTTTCAACAGGGTTGAACAGAAGATAATCCAAGTAAGTTGGCTGGCTAAACTTTAGTGTGGATACCAAGCTACTTTGTGAGGACGCATTATGATTAATCCATATATCGCTCAGAAATTATCGGTTTTTCGTGACGCAATGAAAGTTTGCGGAAGCGAGGTTTTGGCTGTTGTTATTCATATCAGTCGCTATGCCAAGGAAAACGGTTTGCCGCTCGACGCCGACGCGCCGATTGCGGAGGGATTGGGCATCGCTCAAGTTCTCGCCGAAGAAGGTGAATATACAAGACGGAAGAGCATTGGCATCATGCGCGCCTACGTGACTTTTTTGAACCAACTTAATGCCCAACCTTCCACGCTTGGTAAAATCGAGGCATGGTGGATGGAGCGCGAAAGAGAATATTTCTCCGCCAAACCGTATCACTTGCATTTCGATCCCACCAAAAGCCTGCAAGCAATTATTCAGGATTTGTTGGAGCAGGCAAAAAAACGCCAACAGGAATCAAGCGGCACGATGCATCAGGACACATTGTTGCAACATCTCGTTGGAGCGAAGCTGGAATTGGCATTGCCGAAATTGCATATTCAGCATAATGGCTTTTCCGTGGACGATGCAGTAAGCGATCGCTCAGGCGATTTTGTGATAGAAGACAGCATTATTCACATTATAGTCTTGCCAAACGAAGCAGTGATCAGAAAATGTCAGTGCGATATCGAATCCGGCGCGAAACCGATCATCCTGACTATTGCCGATGGCGTGTTAGTCGCAAAGGGGCTTGCGGAAAATGCCGGATTGTCTGACCGTATCGACATCATAGATGCTGTGCAATTCTTGGCGACAAACATGTTCAAACTTGCATTCTTTAAAGTGTCCGAACATCTGCCAACTTTAGAAAAATTAATAGAGTCATACAACCGGATCATTTCCACAAACGAGACATGCCTAAGCCTGCGCATTGAACTAGTACAGCAGCGCGCAAATACTGATAACACTGCATAATTCTGGAAACCTCCGTTGACCGCTTACCAGGATGTGTAATAGGGTGGTTCCAAATATCTTGGTTATCAATGTGCAACGCCCTCACCCCAATCGGCAGGGTAAATTTGTTCCCGGCACGGAAAAAACCGATTTACCGCAGAGGACGCAGAGGAAAAGCATGAGGGGGTTTCCTCTGCGTCCTCCGCGTCCTCTGCGGTGAAAAAGGTTTTGTCTTTATGGGTCATGAGTCGAGCTGAGTCGAGTCTTCAGCACAAATAATGTTTTATCAAAGAGGTCGCATCACCAAAGGTATCAAACTTAATATTATGGTGTTGGATTGCGAAAAGGATGCAGCCCAACGCCGCTTAGGCATCGCCGGTTTCACCCCTTCCCCAGCATTTCCGCAGCATGGCGGCGCGTGGTTGCGGTTACTTCCATGCCGCCCAACATGCGGGCGATTTCTTCGATGCGCTCGGCTTGGCTGAGCAGGCTGATGCGGCTGGTTGCGCCGTTGTTGTCGGCGCTTTTGGAAACCTGCCAGTGCTGGTCGCCTTGCGCTGCGACTTGCGGCAGGTGGGTGACGCACAGCACTTGGCGCTCGCTGCCCAACTGCCTTAACAGTTTGCCGACGACTTCGGCCACGCCGCCGCCTATGCCTACGTCCACTTCGTCGAAGATCAGGGTTGGCGTTAGCGATACTTTGGCGGTTGCCACCTGGATGCCCAGGCTGATGCGCGACAGTTCGCCGCCGGACGCCACTTTGGCGAGTGCTTTGGGCGGCACGCCGGCATGGGCGCTGACCAGGAATTCGATTTCTTCCAGGCCGTGCGCCGCGCCGTCCGGCAGAGGATGCAGCGCGATGGCGAATTCGCCGCCGGACATTGCCAATCCCTGCATGGTGGCGCTCACTTGTTCGCCCAAGGTGCGCGCCGCTATTAGCCGTCCGGCGCTCAAGTCCCGCGCCAGTTCGAAATAGCGTTGTTGCAGGGTTTCTTCCCGTTGCGCGAGGTCTGCGCCGCTTTCGAATCCGCGCAGATGATCCAGCCGCGCTTGTTTTTCGGCCAGCAGTTCGGGCAGGAATTCCGGGGTGGTGCGGTATTTGCGCGCCATGTCGTGGACATCGCGCAGGCGCTGTTCGCACTGCGCCAGCCGCTCCGGGTCTAGCTCCAGGCGTTGTTGGTAGCGGCGCAGGCTGTACACCGCTTCGCGCAACTGGACTTCCGCCGGTTCCAGGGTTTCGAGGATTTCTTTCAGCGCCGCGTCGTAATCGAGCAGGTTGCCGAAGCGTGCAATTACTGCGTTGAGTTGCGACAGGCACGCGCCGTCGCCTTCCGACAGCGTTTCCATGCCGATCTGCACGCCTTCCATCAGGCTCGCGGCGTGGGTCAGGCGGCCATGCTCGGTTTGCAATTCGTCCCAGTTTTCGGCGGTGAAAGCAAGCTGCCTCAGTTCGCGCGTCTGGTCTTCCAGCAGCGCCAATTCGTCTTTGATGCCGGCGGCGTTTTTTTCCTGCTCCAGCCGTTCGCGCCGGAGTTGTTGCCACTCGCGCCAGACGCCGGCGGTTTCTTTTGCTTGTCCGCCCAGGTTGCCGTAGGCGTCGAGCAATTCGCGCTGGCTGCTGCTTTTAAGCAAGGATTGGTGGGCGTGTTGGCCGTGGATGTCCACCAGGAATTCCCCGGCCTCGCGCAGTTGTTGCAAGGTGGCGGAACGCCCGTTGACGAAGGCGCGCGAACGCCCGCTTGCATCGACCACGCGGCGCAGCAGGCACACGCCGGGATCGCCGGCAAGGTCGGTTTCCGCCAGCCAGCGCTGCAAGTGGGGCAGCGCGCGGATGTCGAATTCGGCGGAGAGTTCGGCGCGCTCGCAGCCCCGGCGCACTACGCCGGCGTCGCCGCGCTCGCCCATGGCCAGCGACAGCGCGTCGATCAGGATGGATTTGCCCGCGCCGGTTTCGCCGGTGAGCACGGTGAAGCCGTTGGCGAATTCGAGTTCGAGACGGTCGACGAGGATGAAATCGCGGATGGTGAGGGTCAGCAGCATGATTGTCGTGGAATGGGCGATGGGTGGAACGAGTTGGACGAGGGATAGAACGGAATGAGTGATGGGGAATGGGTGATGGGAAAAAACCGGACTCCCATCACCCATTTCCCATTACTCATCACCGTCCTGGTCACAGTTTTTTCCCCCAATGTAGTTTTTCGCGCAACATGCCGTAGTAGCTGTGCCCCAAGGGGTGCAGCAGGCGCACGTTTTGCGGGGTGCGGCGCACGATCACCCGGTCGTTGGTCTGCAAGTCGAAATGGCGCTGGTTGTCGAAATGCACGCGCGCGTCGTCGGCGTGGATCAGCAGGATTTCCAGGGTGCAATCGCTGTTGACGGCTATCGGGCGGTTGCTCAGGGTATGCGGGCAAATCGGCACCAGCACCAGCGCTTCCAGCGTGGGATGCAGCACCGGACCGCCGGCGGACAGCGCATAGGCGGTGGAGCCGGTCGGCGTTGAGACGATCAGCCCGTCGGAACGCTGGCTGTAGACGAATTCTCCGTTCACGAACACTTCCAGCTCAATCAGCCGGGCGGTTGCGCCTTTGCTCACTACGGTGTCGTTGAAGGCGTGTCCTTCGAAAATGTTCGCGTTGCGCCGCCGGATGGTCACGGTCAGCAGGAAGCGGTCTTCGGTCAGGTATTCGCCGTCGAGTATTTCCCCCACGGTTTCAAGCATAGTGTCGCGCGACACGTCGGCGAGAAAGCCCAGCCGCCCGAGGTTGATGCCGACCAGCGGCACGCTGTAGGAATAAAGCGAACATGCGATGTTCAGCATGGTGCCGTCGCCGCCCAGCACCACCGCCAAATCTGCCTGCCGCCCGATTTCGTCCAATGTGGCGACGGGATAACCGGCGATGTGGGCGCTCTCTGCGGTGCGCGTTTCCACCAGCACCTTGCGGTTGCGCTGTTGCAGGAAGGCAGCGAGGCGCAACAGCGAATCGCCGGTTTCCGGGCTGTTGTATTTGCCGATCAGGGCTATGGTGTCGAATGGCGTAGTCATCGCGCGAATTATCCTAGAAACCTCCGTTGACCGCTTGCCAAGTTGTGTAATAGGGTGGCTCTAAACAGCTTTGTTATATATTTTGCGTGTACCCGTTTGGTGAGAGCGCGTAGAGAATAAGTTGATACGTCAATATGTTGTGCCTTACCCGTAGGTGCGAATAAATTCGCACCTACAACCATGTCAACAGAGGAATTTAGGATTATACCTTGCCTCGCTACGATTTACCGATCCGGAGTCACTGGGCAGTGCGCCCGCTGGGGGCAATCAAACCGGACAATTTCCCCTGCGCAAGGCATATATTGGCCGCCAACCCACTGCATCTAGTGGTTGCCTGTGACACCGGCATAAGCACGAATGAAAACTCATTGCACTACCCCAACATTCCCCGCAAATACCGCCCCGTATAACTCTCCACATTAGCCGCCACCACCTCCGGCGTCCCCTGCGCAATAATCACGCCGCCCCCGTCACCGCCCTCCGGCCCGAGGTCGATCAGCCAGTCGGCGGTCTTGATTACGTCCAGGTTGTGCTCAATCACCACCACGCTGTTGCCGTTGTCGCGCAGGCGATGCAGCACGGTGAGCAGCAGTTCGATGTCGTGGTAGTGCAGGCCGGTGGTGGGTTCGTCGAGGATGTACAGAGTGCGACCGGTGTCGCGCTTGCTTAATTCCAGCGACAGTTTCACGCGTTGCGCTTCGCCGCCGGATAGCGTGGTGGCGCTTTGCCCCAGCGTGATGTAGCCCAGGCCGACATCCAGCAATGTCGCGAGTTTGCGCGCCACCACCGGCACCGGGTTGAAGAATTCGTGCGCTTGTTCCACGGTCATCGTTAGGATTTCGTGGATGTTTTTGCCTTTGTAGTGTATCTCCAGAGTTTCGCGATTGTAGCGCTTGCCGTGGCACACGTCGCACGGGACGTAGATGTCGGGTAAAAAGTGCATTTCCACCTTGATAACGCCATCGCCTTCGCAGGATTCGCAACGCCCGCCCTTGACGTTGAACGAGAAACGCCCCGGCCCATAGCCGCGCACCCGAGATTCGGGGACGCCGGCGAACAGTTCGCGGATCGGGGTGAACAAGCCGGTGTAGGTGGCCGGATTGGAGCGCGGGGTGCGGCCTATCGGGCTTTGATCGACATCGATGACTTTGTCGAAAAATTCCAGTCCGTGGAGTTCGCCGTGCGCCGCCGGTTCGGTGGCGGAGCCGTAGAGATGGCGCGCGACGGCGCGGTATAGGGTGTCGTTGATTAGCGTCGATTTACCCGAGCCGGAAACCCCGGTCACGCATACGAACAGGCCAACCGGCAAATCCAGCGTGACGTTTTTCAGGTTGTTGCCGGTAACGTTGGTAAGGTGCAACATGCGCTTAGGGTCGGGCGCATGGCGTTTTTCCGGAACGTTGATGCGCCGTTCGCCGCAGAGATACTGGCCGGTGAGCGAATTGGGGTTATCCTGGATTTCGCGCGGCGTGCCTTGCGCGACGATATGCCCGCCATGCACCCCGGCGCCGGGTCCGATGTCCACCACATAGTCGGCGGCGAGAATCGCATCGGTGTCGTGCTCCACCACGATTACGGTGTTGCCGATGTCGCGCAGGTGCTTGAGGGTTTCCAGCAGGCGATCGTTATCGCGCTGGTGCAGGCCGATGGAAGGCTCGTCGAGCACATACATCACGCCGGTGAGTCCCGAGCCGATCTGCGAAGCCAGACGGATGCGTTGCGCTTCGCCGCCGGACAGGGTTTCGGCGGAACGCTCCAGCGACAGGTATTCCAGCCCGACGTTGTTGAGGAAGCGCAGGCGCGCGCCGATTTCCTTGACGATTTTGTCGGCGATGGCCTGTTTCTGGCCGTCGAATTGCAACAGCGCGAAGAAATCGTAACATGCCTTGAGCGGCAAACGGCTCACCTCGAATAGCGCCTTGCCGCCCACCAGCACATGGCGCGCCTCAATGCGCAAACGCGAGCCTTCGCAACTAGGGCAAAGCTGGAAATTGATGTATTTCGACAATTCCTCGCGCACCGTGGCCGATTCGGTTTCCTTGTAGCGTCGCTCCAGGTTGGGGAGTATGCCCTCGAACGCATGACTGCGCCCTTGCATGCCGCCGCGTTCCCCCAGGTATTGGAAGCGGATTTCTTCCTTGCCGCTGCCGTGCATCAGTATCTGCTGGAGGTTTTCAGGAAGCTGCTCGTAAGGCGTGGCAAGGTCGAAGCCGTAGTGCAGCGCCAGACTATGCAACATCCCGAAATAGAACTGGTTGCGCTTGTCCCAACCCTTGATCGCGCCGTCGGCTAGGCTCAAGTGGGGAAAGGCCGCCACCCGCTTGGGGTCGAAGAAGCTGATCTGACCCAGGCCGTCGCACTGCGGGCAGGCGCCCATCGGGTTGTTGAAGGAAAACAGGCGCGGCTCCAGTTCCTGCAAGGAATAATTGCACACCGGGCAGGCAAATTTGGCCGAGAATAATTGCTCGCGACCGGAATCCATTTCCAGCGCCAGCGCGCGCCCATCGGCTAGGCGTAGCGCGGTTTCGAACGATTCCGCCAGGCGCTGTTTCAGGTCGGGGCGGGTTTTCAGGCGGTCTACCACCACATCTACAGTGTGTTTTTTATTCTTTTCCAGCTTCGGCAGATTGTCGATTTCATGGATTTCGCCGTTAATGCGCAACCGCACGAAGCCCTGGGCGCGCATTTCGTCGAACAATTCCACCTGTTCACCCTTGCGGTTCGCCACCAGCGGCGCAAGTATCATCAGCTTGGTGTCTTGCGGCAACGCCAGCACTGCATCCACCATCTGCGACACGCTTTGCGCGGCAAGCAGGTGCTTGTGCTCCGGGCAATATGGGTCGCCGACGCGCGCATACAGCAGGCGCAGGTAATCGTGAATTTCCGTGACGGTGCCGACGGTGGAGCGCGGATTGTGGCTGGTGGCCTTCTGCTCAATGGAAATCGCCGGGGACAAGCCCTCGATTGAATCCATGTCGGGCTTTTCCATCAATTGCAGGAACTGGCGCGCGTAAGCCGACAGCGATTCGACATAACGCCGCTGGCCTTCGGCATACAGGGTGTCAAACGCCAGCGACGATTTGCCGGAGCCGGACAGGCCGGTGATCACGATCAGCTTGTCGCGCGGCAGATCGAGGCTGATGTTTTTCAGATTGTGGGTGCGCGCACCGCGAATTTTGATGAAGTCCATAAGGCTGGCCGAAGGGATTGCAAGCTCTCAACTATACGGGAAGGCGGGCGATGGGGGAAATTCGAGTATCGACGTAAAAACACCCCGCGCCGATAAGATGCCTGGCGCCGACAAACGCATCAAAAAAATAGTTTTGTCAGCACCACCTGAGAAGCGAGAGGTTTCCAGCTATCGGAGTTTCCGTCCTCGAAATGGAGTTGCGCCGCACCGGCCAGCATATCGACGAATTGCAAACCCAACGATGCAAGGCGCAAATTGCGCTGTGTGGAAATGAGCGCACAAGCAATTTGCAACGCGAAAGTCGCGCCCGCTGGGGCAATCCAACCGGACAATTTCCCCCGCGCAAGGCACATGGCTGGGAACAATAAGCGCCGCGATGGTCAAGTAGCGGCTTGAGCCGCCTTGCCGATAAGGTGCCGTAAACGTCCACCCCAAGTCACCACTTTCATCAAGGTAGATGTGTACAGCCATTCCTACTCCCACTCCCAAAAATGGAATTGGCCTCACTAGGAGGCCAATTGGAATAACTGACGGCCCCTGAGGCCGACACGTTTAGAACGCGCTTACGAATGCCTTTTGATCAGCTCGCGGTGACTCAGGATTTACCCGTCACTTCTCAGTATAAAGCATCGGGCATATTTTTTCCACACAAAACTTTGAATTGCCAAGCCGGCAATCACGCCCAGCCCGCCACTGCTGGGCGAGAAAGCCTACCCGCCTCTAGTTCCCAACATCTTGTTCCCGTTCCGGTTCCGGGATGCGATAGCGCTCCGTCGCCCATTGGCCGAGGTCGATCATTTTGCAGCGCTCAGAACAGAACGGGCGGTGGGGGTTTTCCGGGGAGTAGGGGGCGCGCTTGCCGCAGGTTGGGCAGGCTACGGTTTTTACAGGCTGCACAGCGTTAAGTCGAACTCAATGTCCTGCTCGCAGTTGCGCGGTTTTTGCGGGCCGCCCAGCGCGGTGAAGCGGATGTTGATGGCATATTTGTTGGCGCTGATTTCCGGGAAGCAGGGCACCTCACTGTTAAGCCGGACGCGCAGCATTTGCACTACGCGACCGCTCAGCATTTGCTGGAAGGCGCCGTTCTTGGCGAGATAGCCGGCGGCATTGCCGCTGTCGCGCAACATGCGCATCACGATGAGGATGCCGTCGCGAATCGCCAGCATCGGCGCAAGCCAGCTGGTCAGGTCGCTGCGGCGCAATTCGGCGTCCTGGCTGAGCCAGAAATGGTAGGAAGGCAGGTCGAATTCGCACACCCCGCCGGGGATGCCGGTGCGTTGTTTGATGCTCATCAGCCATTCGTTGTCGCGCAAGTGCTGGCCGACCTTGCCCATCATGCCGCGCAGCTTGAGGGTGGTGATGTCGATATTGCCCAACATGCCGTCAAGGGCTTCGACGGAAATGGCGGGGTTGTTGCGCAGTGGTTCGAGAATTTGCTTTTGCCGCTCCATCTCCTGCAGCAAATCGGATTTCAGGTCGGCGCGACTGGTGACTTCGCATATCTCGAATAGCACCAGCAAGGCGGCGTGGTGCTCCAGGCCGCGATCCTGGGCGATGAAAAAATCGGCGCGGGCAAACAAATCCTCCAGCCGCAGCAGGGTACGTATCCTTTCATTCAGTGGATATTCGTAGCTAATCACAGTGGTTTGGAGGGGGGATGTATGATGCTATAAAAAAATTTCATCGATTATACGAAATTTAACCCGCTTGTGGGAAATAACGCAGGAATAAAGTGGCAAGGCTAGGGGCGTCGGCGCTACGCGCCGGATTTTACTAGCCTCTAGCCTCTAGCCTCTAGCCTCTAGCCTCTAGCCCAGGGTAAATTTGTTCTCAGCATGGAAAAACCCTATTCACCGCAGAGGACGCAGAGGAAAAGCATGAGGAGTTTCCTCTGCGGTGAAAAAGGTTTTGTCTTTATGGGTTGCCGCCATGAGTCGAGCAGCGGTCGAGCAAAGTTGCGCTAAGATTGTCCGGGATTCACTAAAAAAGCCCCTCGCTGCATCGCGATGCCGTGCGCGCCGGCGCGCCAGGCGTCGGCCATGTCCGCATCGCTCAGGCCGCCCAGCGCGTAGACCGGCAGCGGCAGCCCGGCGGCCAGCGCGGCGAAGTTTTCCCAGCCGAGGGGGCGCGCATCGGGATGGCTCAATGTCGGCTTGACCGGCGACAGCACGGCGAAATCCAGCCCAAGTTCGGCGGCGTGCGCCAGCTCCAACGCGTTGTGGGTGGAAGCGCCGCACCATGCCACGTCGGGGCGGGCGGATAGCGCCATCAATTGCGCCGCTTTCAGATGCACGCCGTCTGCACCGACTTTCCGCGCCAGCGCCATATCGCTATTCACCAGCACCCGCGCGCCGTGCGCATGAGCCAGACGCACGATTTGCGCCGCGAAGCGCTCCAGTTCAAAAGCCGGCAGCCCGGTTTCGCGCACTTGGATGAGCCGCAGGCCGCCGCTCAACGCCTGCTCCAGACAGTCCAGAAAATGCGCCATGCCCAGTTCTGCGGCATGGGTGATTGCGTAAACGCCAGGCAATTCCAGCGCGCGCAGGATGGGTCCGTTGGCCGGCAGCAGCGGCGCCACCGTCACCGCATCAGGCGCTTGCCAGGCGAGGCGCTGGCTTTCCTTGCCGTGCGCCGCGCCGCACCAGCGCGTGACGCGAAAAAAGCGCAGGCGCACGGTGGCGTGCGGATAGGTATAAATCCGCGTGAGCCAAGGCATGGCCTGTTCCACCTCGATGCCCAACTCTTCATGCAGTTCGCGCACCAGCGCGTCATGCGGCGTTTCGCCAGGCTCCACCTTGCCGCCGGGAAACTCCCAATAACCGGCGTAGACCTTCCCCGGTGGGCGCTCAGCCAGCAGAAATTGCCCGTCCGGCTTGAGGATAACAGCAGCGACGACTTCGAGCATAAAATTTTCCTTGTTGAGGGACTAGGCGTCGAAAAAACCCGATACGCAACACCGACATCCACCAGCCCCTGAATTCCTGATTCCTGATTCCTGATCCCTGATTCCTAGCCCCTAACATCCAGCCATACTTCCAACCCCTGCGCGTTCAACTCGATGTCGCTGGCAAGCAGCTGCCGAATTTCATTGCGCGGCAGCCGGCAGCCGTGCGCGGCCAACTGGTCGAGCAAGTAGGTTTCGAGTTTTTCCGTCAATGCGTTGTGACGCTCGCTGCCTGTGCCCGTGGCTTGCTGCGCCAGCGCGACGAAATCGGCGATGCGCCGGTGCAGGTCGGCGGCCAGGCGTTCCAGGCCGGTGACGCGACTGTAGTGGGTGAGATAAGCGGCTTGCGGTTTCAGCGCCATCAGCCGGTCGATGGAGGCGTGCGCCGCCGCCGGATCGAACTGCACCGGGGTGGCGGCGGGGAAGATGAATGCCCGCCCGTCCACATCGAATTCGCGGTAGGAGATGCCGAAGGTGTCGCCGGTGAACACCGCACCGCTGGTTTCGTCGAAAATACAGAAATGGTGGCGCGCATGTCCCGGCGTATCGAGGAACACCAGCTTGCGCCCGTTGAAATCGAGTTGGAAGCCGTCCGGCGCTACGATCACCCGTTCCGCAGCAACCGGTTTAATATTGCCGTAAAGCGCCTGGGTCTTTTCCGCGCCGTACACTGCAACGGTGCCGGCGATTAGCTTGGACGGGGCCGTCATGTGGCGCGCACCGCGCGGGTGGACCACCAGCTTGGCGTTGGGAAAGCGGCGCATGGCCTCGCCCGCGCCGCCGGCATGGTCGAGATGGACATGAGTGACGATAACGTAGGCCACCTGCTCCGGCATCACGCCTTTTTGCGCCAGCGCCGCCGTCAGATGTGGAATCGAGTAATAAACGCCGGTATCGACAATGGCGGCCAAGCCGCCCGCCAACACGGCGTGGATGGCGCTGTGGCCATGGCGCCCGTCGTAAACGGCATCCACCGCGCCGATGCCGTGCTCGAAATTATTAACTATCGCCGTCGTCGTCATTTTGCGTCCTAATTTTGGTAAAATACGCTGTTCGGGATTCTAGGTGATTTCCAGCAATGAATATATGCCTTGCGCGGGAGAGATTGTCCGGTTGGATTGCCCCCAGCGGGCGCGACTTTCGCGTTGCAAATTGCTTGTGTGTGAATGACCACGCGGCGCAATTTGCGCCTTGCCGCTGAGTAAAAATTCTACGCCATTTGGCATTAAATAACATTACCCGCAACCAAGCCTATTGCTCCAATGAATCTGACAGACAGTTACACCGCTGAAGACATCGAACGCTGGTTCGGCAAGCATGAAACCGTCGCGGGCGAGGGCTGCCTGAACGCCGTTTCCGCGCTGGATATCCAGGCGGAGAACATCATTGCCGACGTTCAGGAGGCTACGCCGCCCCCCTACCGGGTCAGCATTCGTTTTTACGTCGATAACTTCAAGGAACTGCGGGTGGACAGCCGATGCACCTGCCCGGATGCGTCCCGCTGCAAGCACGGCGCCGCCGCACTGCTGGCCGTGCTGGCGCAACGCGCGCCGGGCGCTCCGGCGAATTCGGAAGTAGTGACCTGGATCGGGGAAATGTTGCGCTCGCTGGGCGGCGCGCCCAAGACCAGGGCGCAAGCGCCCAAATCACCGACGCAGTTGTTCTATGTGCTCGAATGGAACGGCGTCCAGCCCGACTGCCGCCTGTCCTTTCTCAAAGGCCGCGCCGATGCGGACGGTCGGCCCTCAATGCAGGCGGAAGGCTGGAACGGCACCGAGCGCGCGCTGACGAAACCGCCGTCTTTCGTCACCGAAGAAGATGTCGCCATCTTGCGCATGATCTGGAGCCAGCGTCCCGTGGGTGCGCTCACGAAGTCGCTGCCCGTCGCCGGGAAACACAGTCACGACATCCTGAACCGCATGGTGAGCAGCGGTCGGCTGCTGGCGGATAAGCGCATCCTGCGCGTCATCCACGCCGGCGAACCGCGACCGGGGCATCTGGAATGGAAGGTCGATGCCCACGGCAAGTTGCGCGCGCACATCGACGTTGCGCCGAAAGCCGCCCTGATCCTGCCCGTGGAACCGCTGTGGTACATCGACATCGACCGCGGCCAGGCAGGCACGGTGGCGTTCGACGTGCCGCCCGCGCTGATTCGCTACCTGCTGGCATTGCCGCCGCTGGCGGAGCACGACATGCAACTGGTCGCCGCAATGCTGCGCGACGTAGCGCCCGACCTGCCGCGCCCCTCGGGCGAAGTCGGCGCTGGCTTACGCATCGTCGAAGCGCCTATGACGGCAGTGCTCCAGCTCGACACGCTGGCGATTTACGGGTTGTCCCATTACCGCGATTACGGCTACCACTATGGCGGACGGGATTTCGACTATGCCATGCCCGTCTTCCAGTACGACGAACTGCGCTTTCCCGCCGGCGACACGCGCGCCTACGTCGTGCTCGACAGCGGCGAAACCGTGCGCGTGCGGCGCGATACGCAACGGGAGGCCGCCTTGCTCCAGACGCTTGAAAAACACGGCCTGCAAAAAGTCCCCGCCCATGCGGTGCATGCCTACGATAAACTGCCGCCGGTGTTTTACGGCTTGGCGAACGAGTCGGCATGGGGCGAATTCATGACCGTGAACGTGCCGCAACTCGAAGCCGAGGGCTGGAAAGTCGAATTCTCCCCCGACTTTCGCCATTTCACGCTGGAAGTCGAAAGCTGGCAGGCCGATGTCGCCGAAAATGAACCGGGCTGGTTCGACCTCGACATGGGCGTGGTGGTCGAAGGCAAGCGCCTACCGCTGGTGCCACTGCTCGCCGACCTGTTCAAGCGCGACCCGCGCTGGCTGATAGCCGCCCAACTGGCGCTGATCGACGACGACGAACCGATACGCCTGCATATGCCGGAAGGCAGCCGCATCCGGGTGGCCGCCGAGCGCCTGAAACCCATCGTCCGCACCCTGATCGACCTATTCGACCGCCCGTCGGGCGGCGGGCTGCGCGTATCCCGCTACGATGCGCTACGCCTGGAGGAATTGGGCGACGAACGCTGGCAATTCCGCGGCATGGAACAAGTGCGCGAACTCGCCGAGCGCCTGCGCGGCATGGGGCGGGCCGAACCGGTGGCGCCGCCGCCCGGCTTCACGCTCATCCTGCGGCATTACCAGGAAGAAGGACTGGCCTGGCTGCAATACCTGCGCCGCTTTGATCTGGCCGGCATCCTGGCCGACGACATGGGGCTGGGCAAGACGGCGCAAACCCTCGCGCACATCCTGATGGAAAAACAGGCGGGACGCCTCGACAAACCGGCGCTGATCGTGTTGCCCACCTCGCTGATCTTCAACTGGAAACGCGAAGCGGCGCGCTGCGCGCCGGATTTGACCGTGCTCGCGCTGCACGGCAAAGAGCGCAGGGCGCTATTCGCGCAAATCGCGCAGCACGACATGGTGCTGACCACCTACCCGCTGCTGTGGCGCGACGGCGAAGAACTATCGCGCCACGAATATCATCTGCTGATCCTCGACGAAGCGCAAAGCGTCAAGAACGCCCGCAGCCAGGGCGCCATCGTAGTGCGCAAGCTCAACGCGCGCCATCGCCTGTGCCTGACCGGCACGCCGATGGAAAACCACCTGGGCGAATTGTGGTCGCAATTCGACTTCCTGCTGCCGGGCTTGCTCGGCAGCAGCAAGGATTTCACCCGCACCTGGCGCTCGCCCATCGAAAAACACGGCGACCGGCTGCGCGGCGAACTGCTGGCCAAGCGCCTGAAACCCTTCGTCCTGCGCCGCCGCAAAGAAGACGTGGCAAAAGAACTGCCGCCGAAAACCATCATCGTGCGCACCGTCGAACTGGAAGGCGGACAGCGCGACCTGTACGAAACCGTGCGTAGCGCAATGGATGAAAAAATCCGCCTGGAAATCGCCGGCAAGGGCTTCAGGCGCAGCCAGATCGTGATCCTCGACGCATTGCTGAAACTGCGTCAAGTATGCTGCGACCCGCGCCTAGTCAAAGGCGAGAGCGCCAAGACAGTGCGCGAGCGCGCCAAACTCACGCTGCTGATGGAAATGCTGGTGGAACTGGTGGACGAAGGACGGCGCATCCTGGTGTTTTCCCAGTTCACCTCCATGCTCGCGCTGATCGTGCAGGAACTGGAACGCGCCAACCAGCCCTACGTAATCCTCACCGGCGACACCGAAGACCGTGAAACGCCGATTCGTCGTTTCCAGGCGGGCGAAGTGCCGATCTTCCTAATCAGCCTTAAGGCCGGCGGCATAGGCATCAACCTCACCGCCGCCGATACGGTGATCCACTACGACCCGTGGTGGAACCCGGCGGTGGAAAACCAGGCGACCGACCGCGCCCACCGCATCGGCCAGGACAAACCGGTATTCGTCTACAAACTGATCGTCGCCGGCAGCATAGAAGAACGCATCGTCGCGCTCCAGGACAAAAAAGCCGAGTTGGCGGAAAGCATCCTGTCCGAAGACCGGGTGGGCGAAGTCAAATTCAGCGAAGCCGACATCCAGGCGCTGCTGGCGCCGCTACCCAAGTAGCTAACGATACCGGATCAAGCCCCATTGCAGCGCGCAGGCGATGGCGCGTCCCTTGTCGCAAACGCCCAGCTTATCCTTAACGTTTTCCAGGTGAAAACGCACCGTTCGCCCGCTGAGATTCAACAGATCGGCGATATCTTCCGCCGCCAGCCCGTCCGCCCAGCGCACCAGACACGCCTGCTCGCGCTCCGTGAGGCTGGGGCGCGCCCGCAATGCGTAGCCTTCAGGCTGAAACACCAGATTTTGCAACGCCTCGTGCAAATAGGCCGAGAGCAGATAGGCTTTCTCCGCTGCTGCGGCGCAGTGCCGAACGGCGGCGCTATTGCTGCTCGAATTCGCCAGATTGAACAGCCCGGATTCCCCGAAAGTCCCGCGCAACGGCACGCTCACCCCGCTTGCCAGCCCCGCACCGCGCGCTTCTTCCCAAAATTCCCGGCGCGCCGCCGTATCGAAAATCCCGTCGCGCCACACCAAAGGCGTGGCATGACCGCTACAGTGCTCAATCACCGGATCGATGGAAAGATAATCGCGTTTCTGGTAAGTCTCAATCCATGCCTCGGGATAGCCGCTAAAAACAAATTGCAGACGCTCGGCGCCCTTCCCACGGGAACGCGGCGCATCCAGCCACACGCCGTATAGAAAATGCTCGAAGCCCAGCGAGCGGGACGCCCGGCGCACCAGAACCGCCAACTCCTCCAGCGTCCGGGCTTCGAGCAAAGACTCGAAAGACAGCAAGGCCGAAGAATGCCCTCCCCCATCGTCGCATCCCCTGGCGTTGAAAAAAATCTCGCGCATGATTCCTCCCTTTCCGCAACCGTCGCCCCCAAACGGTTTGCAAATTTATACTCCGATGCAACCGATTATGCTAGAGGGGATTCCCGATTTTTGAAGCGCTACCCTGTAAAGTTTACAGGTAGGCAAGGGACGATTATGGGTGTACAAAGGTGCTGCTGGGGCAACAATGAACTCAGCAACATCCGATATTGAGCTTGTTTCTTTGAAAAGGAAGATCATCATGTTTGCTAGGAGTCTGTCGGACTTACCCTAATTCAATCACTTTGAGTTAGAATGGCTTATTTATATATATTTTAAGGTAGAACCGCCATCAGCAAGCAATTTATCACCATTGATCGAAGCAAGCCCAT
>Ga0172380_10002338_pt1 | contig 29576 bp, 14 predicted proteins | sample Leawe162metaG_FD_119747 | JGI IMG/M metagenome (GOLD analysis project Ga0172380, IMG submission 119747) | Leachate microbial communities from a municipal landfill in Southern Ontario, Canada - Leachate well 162 metaG | ecosystem: Engineered > Solid waste > Landfill > Unclassified | place... | reverse complement strand
TCACCTTCTCATCATGCGATCTCATGAGCTTTGATAATTGCATCCAAGAAAGCGTCCTCTATCACAAATCATTCTGGAAGATCAACTCACTTCGCCTTCAGAGTATCCAATATCTCTTGTTTCGCCTTTATCCTTAAGTCAGTATTGGCAGGGTCTTTCTCTACCTGAGTCACGAGATCTGAATGAGCGGTAGCTTGTTCTGTAGTAAATTTAAATATGTTTTTCTTGTCTCAGTTGAAGTAAGTAGGAGCGGCGACTATGGTCTCCTCAGCGCCGTCCTGCGCTTTACCTATAGCAGTGAGACGAATCTTTCATTCAGTATCTGTTAATTCGACTGATCCATTCTTACGTAAATCAATATCTGGATAGATGGGTGGAAACTCTCGCTTTTGTTCATTTTTATTTCGTATTCATTTGAGATATTCTGAGATATCTTCCTGGTTCCTGCGCTCAAATCGTATAGTCGTATACACATTGCCGCCCAACTCTAGCTTTGAAGATGAATCTATGGACCACAGTTGATATCCTTCTGGATTCAGTTTATTTCATCTCGCATCATAAGCAGTTCACTGCATATCTCACTCTTCATTTATCACCTCCCCGATACCATACAATCCTATACCTTGATCCATAAATGCTCCTGTTTGCTGCAGCACAATAGTACCATCACGACCAATGATAGTTATATGATTAGTTCCTCAAGTCCCAACTGGCTCTAGCACTACCATAGTAGCATCTCCATCTCCATTTTGTATAAGCAGTTTGTTTGATGATTCAAAAATAATATTTCCATTCATCTGGACAAGATATGTACTCTTGCCATCTTTTGTTATCTCGATCCTCTTGCATCAAGCAGGACCCATGTTGGCATACTCTTTGACAAATATATATCCCGCATCAGTATATCATTTCAGATTATCAAATAATGGTTGATTTGGACTTAATGAGGTTTGCTCTGTTTGCGGTGGTGCAATGTCTGATCATCCAGTGGGGCTATCTGGAGTGCGATCTTGAGTAGGATTATCATTTCATCAATCAGAAGGCGATGGAATACTGTTTGTTCATGTCTGATTTGATCATAGCTCTACTTCGTACACAGTTACTCATTCTTCGTTCTTCGAAATACGCTTCACAGTAAACGTATGTCAAGGTCACAGCACAACCTCTTCCTGACCAGTGTAATCATAGCGATCCTCAAAGAATCACGCTATAGTAGATCATCCAGAAAAATGTTGATCTAGAAGAGCATACGGCGTACCAACAGGAGCGGATATCTTGAGTATAACGGACTCCTTATATACTTTTGATTGCTTTTTTTGAAACGAGTCTGTAAAAGATGTGGATACGAACCCATCATCAACAAAAGTATCCCCCTCCTGCAAAGAAGACACAACACCCAATCAATCACCATATAACAATCTATACAGAGTGGTTTCTTTTTGGATGGTGTTTTTCTGCAAAGCCGATTTCAGTTTTGGTATCAATATCCTGGCAATATTTTGTTGATTAGGATTTCAGCGATTAAACCTTAGCAAATTATTGATGTTGCCAATATATCCAGTCTGATATTGCCTTAGTGCTATCAACTCATCCGCAGAAAGACGGGAGGGATCGTAACTCTGTTCTTGCATAAATTTTTCTAAATTTGCATTATCACTAGGAGTAAAATACAAGCTCTTATTGCGCTTCAAGAACTCCATCCTATACAAGAAAAAGGCAGTATCAAAACGCACTCCATATTGCACCATGATCATCTTTACATCGTGCACAACCTGATCTTCCAGTGCCCCCATATCACTCAATGGATTGCTCTCAAACTGCTCAGTATAAGTAAATCGCAACTTGATAACACCAACATCATCGGTTTGATCAACAGCAAGTTGATTTATGGAGTCGTACTCTATTTCTCTCTCAATTTGGACACCATCATAACTATTGTTTGACCGATCTTTATGTTTTCCTTCCTCTATTGCTAACTCCAATAGCACATTAGAAGTCGGTCCTTTATCGAAAGTACGGACAAATCTACTTGCAATGGAGTCTGGAGGGTATATAGCCTGCATACGTTGGTATACTGCATAGTGTCGAGATTTTTGTATGTCAAATAAAAAAATAATCTGACCAAAAGCGTTAGCAAAAGCTATTTGTTTTTGAATATCACGCAAAGATTGTATGAATACATCAATGGTTCAGTTCTGCAAGGCCACATATGCTTGATGCATAAAATGAATGTCTATATTTTGGTTGGTTCAAAATATAGGGCGTAATGTTTTACAAGCCTTGTAATAAGCAGATTGTGAGATAGTCGGGAACAAAACAGCCAGAGCATCAAAATGCGACTCTATCTGCATTAGGTAATCAGGATCTGTAATGGAGGAAAGGTAGCTGTCGATATCTCCGCGTAATACAGCGTCGTACAAATTATTTAGTTGTTTTATCTGAGAGAAACCTCATTCATTTGTGTTCGTACTTACGATATAAGATTGCATTATGTAGTATAACGGAGAACACTCGTTGCGAACTCAGTCTACGTCCTCAACAAATTTTGTTGTATTAGCATAACTCTTCAGCAGCTCATACGCACCTTCTCGACCAGTAGCGTTCGGGTTGGCAGTGAAATATACACTTCTTATTGCAGCAAATTTTCAGCTATCAATAAGTCCCTGCACAATAGATGCTACATCCTTGAGATAGTGAGATCTCGAATACTCAAAGATAATGGACTGACTTGTAAAAATATCTCTATGTCGCAAGAAAAATTGCAAATGCGTAACAGGTATGTTCTGAAGTTTTTGATGATCTACGTCATATCAAAGCTGGTCACATATATTCAATTTCTCAAGAGCTTCGTCATCAAGATTTAACTTATCTCTGTCAATATTTTGTAATACTCGTCTTCTGAGTTTTTTTCATTGCTCCAATAGTTGTTGTTGAGCAGCAATAAACTCTTTCAGTTTCTGAGAATCCGCATTCATAATAATATCTCTCATGTCTCATATACCAACATCTCCAAATAAAGTAGGATCAATATGAGCAATCGCAATCACTAGGACCTCATTATCATCATTTATTAAACCGTCTTGTTTCAATTGCACGATGTTGCGCAGAGCCTGTGCCGATATAGTGGCATAAGTATCAGATAATTTCGTTGGTCAAGCAGTAAAATACTTTGCTACGATACCTTGAATCAATAGTTCATCCCCTAAGGATTCAACCTGTTGTGAAAATATAACATTACCCATCAATGCCGTCGCAAACTCGCTAACAATAATTTCTTTTTGACTATCAGAATCCTGATCTACCTTTCTAATGTATTTCTCATCAACATACTTTGCTACATCTTCTTGGTACAAAAATTGGATAGTAAATAAACTATCTGAACCAGAGCCAGCAAACATATCTCTATATTCAGGCTTTATCTGATCACGAGAATATCTTCACAGAATATCTTTGAAGAATGAAATATTAGAATCGCTATTTTGACCAACGACAAATCTCAAATCAAGTTGTTTTGCAATATCTGGTAAAGTTGCGGTATAAAAATCCTGCCCTATTCACTGATGTGATTCGCCGTCAAACTCTACAACAGACAAAGTCTGAGGAGTATTTGACAAGAGGGAAAGCTTGCAAGACATGAGGATTCTATCCTGAAAAGTTAACTTCCCTTTATTGAATACTGTCTCAAATTTTGCATGCAATCTATCAACTCCTGGCGGCGCTTTTGGTAAAGTTTTTTTTCCTTGAGCTCTAGCAGCCGCAATATCAGCTTGTCGCTGAGCGTATGCAGCTTCGTCAGTCAAAGCCTTTGGCGAGTCTTGCTCATATACAATAAGCGATATTTCTCCATTTGTATTGCGATATTGCATCACACGAACATTGTCGGGATTACTTGCGACTTCATATACTCTAGGTGGCACTAGGGACAAAAGCAACTCCTGTGACAATTCCGTGTATTCTTGACCAGCTAGGACATCTCTCGCCTCTTGTACAACAGTAGGTGATAATTCTTTGGCAGGATTTGGCATACCCAACAAACCAGATCTAATAAGGTCTTTCGCTTGTTGCATAAATATCAAATCCGTTGTAGCAACACCGTCAGCAGTCTGCCTCAAGACAAGATTACCTGCTTCGTCCAGCCTCACTCTTGGGGCGCCATCAACGACTTCGATTTCATATCTACCCGTAGCTATCCAAGCCTTCTCAATGAGTATCCTTTTGTCGTATCCATATACTCATTGTCATTTGGGGTTATAATAGTGTGCAGCAAGTAAAGCCTGTTCTTGCTCTTGAGTCAATTCTTGATCCTCACTCATTCACAACTGTTGTCTTATGTTTGATAACCTGATATTATCATCGGTAATAGCAGCGTTGTGTAATACTAGTGGATCATGCTCAGTAGCTATTTTCATTGCATCTGCATTCCCATTGCTTTGCAGGTCAGGAGCATTGGTCACTATAAACAACTTCAGCGCAGCCAAATGTACAAGCTGATCAAGGCTCGCTGTCTCATCTCTGAGCAATTGCTCTACTCGCAACAACGTAGAACCAAGTAATTTTGCATCGCCACTGCGCAGCATAGACATACACTGCTCATTCAGATTATAAATATCTTTATCCAAGTCTCTATTTAGCTGTACTGGAGAGTTCAATGCAGGATGATTCGCAGGAATATAATCAAACAACATCTTAAATTTACCAGACTTCTTGAGCTCTGATATTTGTTTTTGGTATTCATCTCACCTCTTGAATCCTATCTTATTTTCCACCCAAGATCTAATATTGTTGATGAATACATTGACTGCATTGAGATAACCAAGTGTATTTTTGGTATCTCACAAATCCCTCAATCTTTTGAAGAACTTACCCTTGGTATCGGATCCGTCCATCAGCTGATCAAATCATCTATTTACAAGTTCAGACAGATACTTAATGGCAGTCTTCTCGCCCAGATGTGGTACCATCACTCCATCTACATCTACCATCACAGTATCCAAAGGCTTGCCTTGTGTATCAAAAACTGCCAATCATTTATTTTTATCATCTATCTGGGGCGATTTACCAGTATTTTCTACAAATAGTTCGTGTTCAATAGTCACTCCATCAATATGAGTATTGTATGCTATCCTCAAAGTTCCTGCTTCACACGCAGCCAACAGTTTCTTATGGTCTGTAAGTGGTATCTCTTGCGCAGGATGCTTGGAGACATCTTCAAATACAAGACCATCCGTCTCTGGTATCACATCTCCAGATATCAAGTATTCCACTAACTGCTTTCCTGTTTCATAATTCAACGCTACGTCCACATCGGAAGGAAGCAGCATCGTAGAATTGAGATGAAATGACGTCTTGATAAGAAAAACAGCCCCTGGGATGGCAGATAGAATACGATTGGCCAATAACAGATTCTTCTTATACACATCAACAGCCTGCGTAGACGTCAATTCCACGCCAGCATCCGTCTGATATACAGGCTTACCATATTTATCTGTAGGCAACTGAATATTTTCTAGTTTATCTAATTTATTTTGCATATGTTGCTGCAACTTCATCTGCGTAATCACTTGCAGTTTGGAACTCAACGAAGTAACAATAGCAACGATTCATACAAGAGGACCCAGCACCAATCCATACTCTACAATAAATCCGCTACACATAGTAGACAACTCTCTCAGATGATCCGAGCTGATTGATCTAGCCCACATTTCAGGAGATCTCTTGGAAATAAGTTGATATAATCTGACTATATTGGTATGTAGAGCCAATAAGGGGTTTTGCTGCACGGACTCAGCAAATCACTTCGCACGCTGCAACTGGTTACGCAGAGATTGGACAATACGCCCCAAAGAACTCTGGATACTCTTTTCATCTTGGATAAGTGCATCAAGTTCTTGTTCTAGTTCTGTCAATCCTTCATCTATTTGTTTTTGATCCGCAGCGATAATTTGCTCCGTATCCACTCCTACATCAGTACCAAGATCGCTGGCTGTTTTTTGATCTACATCAACTGGAGCTCACGGCACCGTTTCTGTCACATCAGTTGTGGCCTCGGTCAGCAGTGGAGAATCTGGATTTGATACAATTTGTTCAACTGGTTTTTGATTGAAGACAATTTTCTCTCCATTTCTTGCCAAGGCAATAAACGATCCATCTTCTGCGATACCATCTACAATCACTATCCCATTCCTTGCAAGATAGGTGGTCAGATTATTATTTCATACTGCTAAATTTTCATATGTATAATGGTAAGTATTTGGTTCATCACTGCTTGTACGCTCTCCATCAAAAGTGATGCCGTATATCTGCCCATGGGTAGGCAAATCAATCTCTTTGATCGTGCTAGATTCTTGCGTAGCAGTAAAAATAATCCTATGTGCCTTGCCGCCATCAAGTTTTGAATATACCAAATTGCCACTAGGATCCACTCCATCAAATACATACCCATTCTCATCAAAATTTGCTTGCAGCATAGATCTCAGCTGATCTGCATCTCATTTGTAGCTGACCGTAGTAGCATTGGTTTGTGTATCATGTCATTCCATAAACACGTCTACCTTGCCAGCGCGGTACTGTGTCTTACCTCCAATAGAAGTAATGATACTTATCAAAGCTCCTATGCCTGATCACAATCACGAACCAACACCAAAAACTTTATCCAAAGCAGATCATACAGCATTTCATCATTTTTCTCAGGTTTGTTGAGCTCATTCCTGAGCAAATTCTTCCTTCATCTCACCCTGGAGCTTGATAACAAACTTACCAAATCATTTTTTCTCCAAAAGTTGGATCTCGTTATCATTGAGTTTTGATATAGCTTTTCGCGTACGATACGCAACTTTTACTTCTCGACTGACCACACCTGCATTTGCTGTAACAAATTTCTCCAATTGTTGTCAGATTATTCTTCATGCTCACATAAACATCAAGGTAGTGGCTGTGCCCTGCGCAAATTCCATGGCAACATTTGGCAGCACATCTTCCCATTTCGCTTGTCCCGACATACACTTACCGATATCGGTATGAAGGTCATTGGTGAGACCTCAAGTATCAGTCATCGAGGCAAAAGTATCCTGAGCTAATCTTGAAGAGACCATTCATCCCAAACTACCAGCAGCGGCAGAGACAACCATAGCGGATACGCCAGATGCCATACCACCAGTAGCGACAGCCAGTAGCACTCAGCCAATTATCGCAACCATAGTGATAGCAAACTCTTTTAGTGTCCTTGCATCAGCGTGCTCCCAGATACTATAATTCAATAATCAATCAATCTGTGTCACAAATCATGGTAATCATTGGAGCATACGCTCGACAGCATACAGTTGTTGTTCGTACTGATCATATACACCAGATCTATTTTGTTTGAGTTCAGCGATGATAGTCTGATAAGAACCGTGTTTTGCTAGCAACATTTTCAGACTAGCGAGCTGGTCCTTGAGCCCGCCAGGTTTGGTAAGATCGCGTATAACGGTATCACTGAGCAAAGCATCACCAGGTGTTTGGCTATACAGTTGTGCGAGTTGCTGAATCGGTGCGGCAACCTGTTGTAGTTGTTCTTGATAAGACAATACCTCCATGATAGGAGCTTGCTCTGTCACCAAGCCGGTCAATCACTTCTTGACTTGAAGCAATGACTGATACTCTTTTTTGGTGATATAATTGATAGGCTCTCATATGCCAGGTCGAGCTTGGTAAGCAACCGTTCACTGCTTATCTACTCGCGTAATAAATACGTTTGAAGAGTTGATTTCAAAACACTGCAAGGCTGGATTGTATATAGGATCAAAAGTAAGTTGCTTACCTTTTTCAGAAAAAGAAATAATCTGATTATATAAGCCTGGATCTATTTTCACATTGATAGAACCCATACCAGGCAATGTGAGAGTTTTGAATTGGTTTGTAGCTACCTGATACTGCGCATACAATATATTGCCCTGCGTTGACGTTGTTCATCATACAGTCTCATATCATTTCTTGAGACCCATGCTATGCATACGATTGCCCTGCTCTGTCACTAGCTCTTGAGTTTGTATGATTCTCACATTGGCAGTATTATCCCTGACGGCAACCATCTCGCCCATCATGTTTGCTTGCTGCAGTCATTCATTTCAGATTATTCATCATATGTCATCTTGAGGTAGATATTGCAGGCCAGCGACGTCCATCATTCACCATTGTGGCTTCTCTCCCGTCATCAATTGCTGAGTAATATCAATAGCTCTATTTTTTTGTTGAACAATAGCATTGAGCTTAGCTTTATTTGCCATAAACAGTGCCTGGTTTATTTCACTAGCATCTTGCATATACAATTGCACATCTGCAGCATACTGTTTCCTGATAGGGTCTCCATATTGGTTTATAAGATTGATGAGGGCTTGCTCTGCCACTGCTCTTTTACCACTATCTCTCAATATTTCATAATACAAACATTGTTGTTGTTTTGCCTTTTGTTCTATGGTACTACGTGCTTTCTTTATCGTGTTTTGGAGTTGGACTATCTAATTATATTTTTGTGCAAGCTTCTCATAGAGCACCAACTGCTGCATCTCATTGGGGCTAAGAGATGTCTTACTGCGCAGAGTCAGTATCAATGGCCCAATCGGTCACGTAGCGGCAGCTAACAAATAAGGCGATACCGCTTTTGCCTTTTCCCAAAAGGTATTATTTTCTTTGAGTACCGTAGCAAACTCTTGATATATTGTTGCATACTGGTTTTGTTTATTTTCCAGGTCCTTGCCTAGTTGCAGTAATTGTTCATTTAAAGTAGGAATGCTTTTCTCGATGGAAAGAATAAGCTGCTGTTTTTCCTGGAAAGCCTTTTGTTTTGCTTTCGCTTCTTGTTGTTTTTCTAGCTGCGACTGAGCTTTGCGGATACGGGCATCCAGATCATCAAATCGCTCCTTATCATCAAATTTTCCACGCGAATTGATACCTTGTACAAAAACATTGTACAAAGTCTTGCCCATATCCTCTGGTTCAGCATGGAGACGGATAAGTATCTCACGATACTCTTGCACTTTTTCAAAAATAAGAGTCCTCTCTTCTACCGATCTGGCCAACCACAAGGCATTGATATCAATCTTGCAATCGGGACCAAACCATTGTATCAACGACCCGACTCTAAAGTACTCTGGGTTGATCTCCTTGATCAACTGTTCAGTGAGTTTACCAGGAGTAATAATACCATCAATGACGATGTTCGTATTTTTACCCAACATATAAACAGAAAGCTGGAAAAGCTCGATATCCTCTTTGGTCAATACCTCTCAGTTCATTATCTTGAGCGAAACATCAGCGTATATCTTATTGCAACTCTCCAGCATAGTAGTTTGCACTTCTGGAGATGAAGACAGGTCTTGAGCAAGTTTTTTCCGTTCTTTGCTTGTCAAATCCGGGACAAGATTGCGTAATTCGTTGGGATCTACAATCTTATCAGTATTGCTGTCAATCTGATTTTGCTCCAGCTTTTCTTCTCCCAATCCAGCCAATCAAGCCAAGAGATCTTCGGCTTCATCAAGATCTTGTTGTTTCTTGAGCTCAGCTTGTTTGTGGAGATGAGTGGTATTGCGTTGTTTCTCAGAAACAGAAGATAATCTGATAGCAGCGATAGCTTCTTGAACAAATCCACCCAACTTATGTATCATAATCTCATCAGCATATTTACTTTGCACAAAAACACCCAGACCATGCGCCAGCGGCCGATATGGTTCCAAAGTGCGTAATATCGCTATCAGTTGATCTCTTGAAGTAGGCATAACAAAGGGTCACAGTGACTATCAAAAAAGCTGATATAAGTAAGCAAGCTTATTATACTGAGCAAAACACTCAAAAACAAATTTACACCATAGTTTTGCGCATCATATAGTCATACTGTCAAGTTTATTTACAAGATGAAATATAGCCAGGTTGAAAAGCCACAACAAATGGTTATGAAGTCTGTATTTTGTTGACTTTAATTCTTATAGCATAACGCATGAAATCAAATTTGAAAACGCGAATACTTTGAGCCTGTAACGTATTTCTTATTGTGTTTGGTACTCTGATCCTCAGAGAGTATATGGCGAATCATACGTACTACTACGATATGCTAAACAACACTACCAACATCTACACGATAGTCGCGCTCTTGGTGTGTGCAGCAATACCAGTAATCTACTTACTATATCGAAAAAACGCGACCATCAAGTGACTCACTTGGTCATTGCGGATCGGATTATTGGTATATGGGATACTATACGCAAGCGTTAAAGAAACCATCTTGGGGACAGGAGCGATCATGCGAGTTATAAATAGTGCTATCGTATTTTGATGCTGATTGGGAATTATTACAGCTCTCACGGGAATTGGAGCATGGATACACCAAAAATTATACACAAACAGCGAGCGAGGACGAAGACAAATATTGATGTCATTCGGAATATGATTTGTTACCTTTGTGAGTGTCAATTATTTTCTTATATTGATGCATGTATACTATGGATGGGTCAACTGGTTACAGGTCTGATTATTGGTCTATCTTACACGAAAAACTCTCCCGCTACTCAAATCTATAGCAAGCACTATCAATCAAAGCGTTAGGTCTGTCTATATGGCACACAAATCAGGAGGTTACAATCGAGTGGTTATTTTCTTATTATTGGTATCATTTGCTTACTATTTTGTAGGTTTCAAGCTTGCATACATCCCTTACCCAACAGCCTGGGATGCAAACCATGCCTATATGCTTATACCCAATGCCATATCAAGCGCTTATGGGCATACATGGAATATAGCTCAACCTACCTGATATATACCTGTTTATCTCAGCTTCGTAACATTCTTCTTTTCGTTAGTAAAAGGTCTTGGGGCATGATTTTGGATAGCTCCTGATACATTTGGAGTAGAGATGAATTATCTTACAGCAATTTTCACCTTCATTATCACCCTCGGTATTATTGATAAAGTGTTGCATCTAGTAGAAAATAAAGACGCGGATCACAAAAAGTTGACACAAACACTATGATGGTTTGCTAAGATTCTTCGGCTTACCAGCGGTATGGGAGCATTCTTGGTATTTGTAGATAACAAAACAGACTTTGCTATTATGTACCTCAGTAGTCTATGACTTTATGCAGGACTATGATACATAGATTACATTATCAAAAAATATAATACGGACAGTACTGACAACATTAGTCAGAAAGAAGGTCTCAATGATTTGTATATAAGCTGAGTATTTTTCGCTGTTGCTATAGCAAGCAAGGTAACCGCCTTATTTGATGCGATGAATTTTGCACTGCTTATTATAGGTTTCATCTTGGGATGAATCGTACTGTTGTGAGTATCTTTGGCTATATTGGCAATTTTTGCTAACCTGGGTCTCAATGGTGTAGACAAATTTATCAGTAAACCACTTGCCAACATCCTGGGACTGGGATGATGAACATTGGTTACTTTATTGTGACTAGGAAAGTGACAACACAAGCACTCTTACAGTTATTGGCCAAGACTGATAGAGGTTGCAAAACATCTTGCATGATGGGTACTGATTCTAGTGATCGGTATTGCTTTATTCAAATTACCTATTGCAACATTCAGACTGTACCATAATCAAACAGATTTACAGACCCTACCCAAAGAGATTATCTTTGGTAAGCATAACAAACCCATACTGTTAGCAAGCAATGGAGTGCTTCAAGCATTGTGAGGCAAAGCAAATATACCATGAGCGACAGATATCATTAACACAGACACCAAAGTAGAAGAAAAAGTTGCGGCTCCTGCGGCTCCAGTCGCTCAGCTCAATTTTGAGCAATGCTCCCTCAAGAATGTATGATTATCAGATCCCAAAGATCTATATTCTTCTCTTCTTGCTGCTCCATGAGACGGTTACAATGAAGATGTCTGAAGATACGTAGGTTTCGGGCAAAAATCTTTTGCAAATCCTCGACGAAGCGTATTGGTACCCAATAAGTCTTGCATTACTATCAATAAAGCAGCAAAAATTATATGCGAAAATCAAGATCTTATTACCAACCTCAACGAGGCAAATGCAAAGTTACTATTAGGTAAGTTACCTTTTGGTTCAGATGGATATGAACTAGTAGATAGCATCATCAAACTATATGCAAACGGAGCACTATCTACTCATACAGCAGATAGTCAAAAACTCCTTACCGACTTCTGGCACGATAAAACCATTTACAAAAATGGATCTACAGTGGAGGTACCATACAAAGTAGTCGTGCCTCTCAATGTAACTTTCAATCGATCTCTGCAAAATCTTTCTTCTTACTATACCGACATAGGCATCATGTGGCTTATGATGCAATTCTTCTTGGTAGTTGCTCTTATATATGGGCTATGGTCTCGCAACAGATTATTGCGAACTACCAATCTGGTAGCAGTAATAGGTTGGTTGTTTTGGATAGTAATCTGATGAGGTATTATTTGGTACGGTATTGGTTTGATAACTCGAACAATTATTGGTTTCGTATTGTTTGTGCACAGTCTTTATGAGCCAGATGATCCAAAATCCAAGCATGCAGACAATCACATATTGTTTTATTTGTTCTGTGGATTGTTTATCGTATTCTGACTCATCCAACTGTCACTCAACTTCGTAAGAATAGCCTCTCAATGATGAACATGACCGTTCTTACAATACTCTTATAGCAACGGACAAATCGTAGAAATAGATGACAATCTACAACAAACAGTAACAGTAAAATTCCCTTACAAGCGGACAGACATACTCGATTTACAATTCCCATTTTACAAGAAAACTCTCAATGCTATCAATGCCCAGACAGGAGATGAAATCAATCTAATCGCTGGAACGTATTTCCAATATCGAGTAAACAAACAATCTAAGTTGATGGGAGATGGACTTCTTGTAGAATTGTGGACAAACTTCTCAGATGGGAATCTGTGCAAATCATACTTAAGACTCAAAGATAAGAAGTTGAAATATATGATTATTGATCCAAATATCGCTACCATAGTCATGGGATGATGAAACAATTCGCTCATGGAAAGATTCTTCGCTAAGTTTGATCCTAGTGGTAAAATAGTAACCGATGGTACATTTAGTACTCTTGGTAAAATGACAAACGCGTGATATTTGAGCCTATACAGCAGCAACAACCTGTGAGCAAAGTATGGTTTCGGCTTATCATGAGATTATCTCAAAAATAAATTTGGCGTATCAAGTAACGATGACCTAGCTATGCTGAGGGCAAGGCTAGCCACCGTTAGATTTTGGGGGAATCAGCAACAAATGATACAAGTACTAGAACAAATCTTTACTGAAAGAGTCGTAAATGGTGAAGCAATGATGGATATCGCTGATGTATATGGTAAAGTAGTAGATGAAGAAAATCTCAAAATCCTCCTCAATAGAGCAAAAATAAACGGCTTCCCTACAATCGTAGAAGAGGTCAAAAAACTCTCTCAAGATGAGAAGTTCGTACTGCTAAACTATCTCAATGTACTTACTACATACAATCAGCAGCCACAGCAATTCGCTTCAGTTGCTAACAGTATCATATCTCAATCACTAGGGGGAGGGTCTCAAATTATCGTATTTGAAGTCAAGTAACAAACAACAATCACATATCCTCAGGTTATCTTCATATAATTCATATACAGAGCCTGGGGATTTTTTCTTGTAAACAACGCAAATAATAGTATAGTGATAGTCATTTAGCGGTCATATCATGAATCTCGAGAAGCTATTTGGCAGTAAAACAAAATCTGATATCTTGAAATATCTTGTCTTCAGGAGGCAAGGAGTAAGCATCAGAGCCCTCGAATCCGAATTAGGATGGACATTTCCTGGTATCAAAAAGCAAATTGATTCGCTAGAAGAAGCTGAAGTACTCGTAATTGATAAAACACCAGAAAAACGATCCATTAGGATAGCAGATGGTATTTATGAAGAGATCCGTAAACTCATCATCTGAAGCCTCAAACACGATACTAAAAAGACTCTCGCTCAGTTTGAATTCATAACCAAATATTACCTGGGCAAGGTATTTGATAGAAATATAGAAGTAGATCTCGTCATCCTACATCATCAATCTGCCGAAGAACCACTAGAACAACTCAAAGCAGCCATAACCAATCTACTCAAGCTCTATATGATAGATCCCGCATACTTGGTATTTATGCCAGCCGAAGAGTTCGAAAAGAGAACGAAGATGGCCGATAAGTTTGCGCTCAGTGTAGTGAGAAATGCGTAGCTATTTATTAGTACACACAGCACATGACTCAGCAACTCGTTGTCGTACGCCATGCCCAAGCAGTAGACAAGTTGAAACACAAGGGACATGATCGATATAGGGATCTTACAAGTACAGGCGTAAAACAAGCACGTAAGACTGCTCAAGAATTGCATGACAAACATATCAAACCAACGATTATCATCACCAGCGCAGCTCCCAGAGCGTATCATACAGCAGTTATTATAGGACGTGAACTAGAGGTGCCACCCAACAGCATTGTCGTAGATTCCAATCTCTACCGCTGCGGCGTCCAGAAATGGCTCGAAACCTTAGCCTACTATCAATCATTTCGCTGTGTCATGATTGTGGGTCACAATCCTGAGCTCTTAGAGTTATGTCACATACTCATGGATAAACCACCATCCAAGCTCCCCAAAGCATGATATATCATACATACTTTTACACCACAATAAAACCATGAGTAAACTAGTCCAGATACACGATTCACGATATCCGCATCTTGAAGATCAGTTTCAAACAAGCTATTTTCAGCATATCATATCATTTCTCAAACAAGAGAAACAAACTGGCAGAGTAATCTATCCAGCGTGAGCAAATATGTTCAAGGCATTTGAGTTGTCTCCACGAGACGCTACCAAGGTAGTCATCCTGGGCCAAGATCCTTACCACGGAGTAGGACAAGCACATGGATTGTGTTTTTCAGTGCCAGATGGCGTCACGCCACCACCCTCCTTACTCAATATCTACAAGGAACTAGAACAAGAATACCCGGATCACAAAGCAAATTTTAGCAGCGGCAATCTCAGTCCCTGGGCTAATCAGTGAATATTATTGCTCAATAGCTTCCTGAGTGTAGAAGCAGGTAGACCACTTTCTCACGCTAAGATAGGCCGAGAACAGTTTACCGATCATATCATCGCAACCTTATCAGCACAAAAAGAGTGACTGGTGTTCATGTTATGGTGAAATTTCGCTATATCTAAATCTAAACTTATAGATAATCACAAACACTTGATACTCACAGCGGCACATCCGTCTCCACTGTCTGCCTACAAAGGTCGATTTGGGTGCAATCACTTCAAACTATGTAACGAGTATCTACAAAGCAAGAGTAAAAAGCCTATACAATGGCTGTAGATCATTTCAGATTATATCATTATAAATCAGTGGAAAAGACAAATAGAATATGTACTATAACTACATATTTATATTCGTCAATACACGATGGCCAAGAGAAAACACATAGGGAAGGTGAATCAGATACCAGAAAACTACGATCGGACACACCGAACAAACGGCATTAATAGAGCTTTGGAAGATTTGCAGGAAACAATAAATGAGAGCAAAAAAATCTATGCCATTTACGAGATAGCGAACTATTTTGGTCTCAAGTATGAAAATCCAGAACTATTCGCGCAAGAGACAACAGCAAATCAAGTCGCAATATTACACAACTATTTCTTACAAGCTCTCACCCCAACATTACAATTTCACCAAGATCCCAATAGCACTCTCTCTGTCTGATTACTAAGGAGTGAATTCCATAATAGAAATACTCAGCTCAATGTCTTCGACATATTTCATGGCTCTTTACCTGACAGGAAAATCAAACTAGATAACTTCATCGCAAGAATTACTGACCTTGCGCGCGAAGTACCAAAAAGAGTTATCACCATCGGACTGCGAAAAAAACAAGAACAGCAGCGTGCTACTATCAACATAGCAGTAGATATCTATAGAGCCTTGGACCCAGAAGAAAAAGATATGCAGCTACAACGAAGCATCATAATGAGGGCTAAAGAACGAGAAAACAATGAGCAATGACAGGGTCTTGACGCGCTTGCTGATTTGATTATCGTCAAGAAAAAACTATCAATACCACTCTCGCAGTACACGTTCGAAAACACTGCGATTGAAGATATTTACGATCTACTTAGTCATTAATGTCGTCTACCATTGCAGAGTTTGTCTTTTCCAAAGAATCAAAACAACTAGAAACTATACAAAGTATCTTGGATCGCTATCCACGCAGACCTGATAAGCAAATCGTAACTCGTATAGCTCCAAGTCCTACAGGGTTTTTACACATTGGTAGTGTATATACTGGATTATTGAATGAAAAATTGGCACACCAATCATGATGAATATTCATGGTAAGGATAGAAGATACTGATCAAGCAAGAAACACTACCGATCATGATACACAAACGTGAGGAATTTTCTCCATTATCAATGGGCTAACATTTTTTGATATAGAATATGATGAAGGCGAGAAGCTCGCTCTCCCAAAAGAAGATGGCAAACGAAGACTAGAATCTGTTGGCAAGTATGGACCATACGTTCAATCACAAAGATTAGATATATATAAATCATTCGTTAAATACCTTTTGGAAACTGATCAAGCATATGTGTGCTTCATGACCCCGCAAGAACTGGAGAATCTCAGGACTAGTCAGCAGTTGAGCAAACAAGCTACTGGTGTATATGCTCAATACGCACTCTCTCGCAATCTTTCAGAAGAAGAAATAATAAGCAGAATCAACAACGGCGACCCCTATGTCATCAGACGAAAAGCAACTGCTAATCTGGATGAGAAAATAACATTTGAAGATGGCATCAAATGAACCGTAGAGATGCAAGCAAATTATATTGACCACATACTACTCAAGTCAGATGGATTTCCTTCTTATCATCTCGCGCATGTTGTAGATGATTACCTTATGGGCACTACTCATGTCATCAGAGCTGATGAGTGGCTTGCTAGCGTGCCCTTACATATCCAACTTTTCAGTGGTTTTGCATGAGTTTTCACTAAACCCCAACGATCCTACAATCACAACTCTCCTATCCAAAAGCTCGACAACGGCAATAGACGCAAACTCAGCAAAAGAAAAGATCCTGAAGCTGATGTGCAAACACTGATTGATGCAGGTTATCCAGCAGAAGGGATAAAAACATATCTCATGTGCTTACTCAATAGTAACTTTGAGGATCGATGGAAAGAAAAAAATCAGACACAACTGTATGTCTCTTACAAAGAATTTCAAGTATCATTGGATAAATGCAACACCGCTGGTGCTATTTTCGATATGGATAAACTTCGCCATATCTGCGCTGAATACCTAGCGATAGCACCACTAGATAACAACGAAAATACATCTGTACTTAGTGGGACGTTGTCTTTCTACTGGGACACATTTCAAGGCCCACGTATCAAAATACTGGATGAGACAAGAGATGACGAGACCGAATTTCGCAAGACAAAAAATTACATTGTTGATATACTGAACTTTGATCGTGACAAAAAATTACATATCACATACCAAGATATCTTGGACTACATTAGACCATTTCTTGATGACATTAGACCATTTCTTGATGACATTGCTGTGGATACAAGTTTGTTTCCAGTTGTTTTCAGTACACAGCAGAGACAAGCAATCCTTTCAGCTTATACGACCTATCTGGAAACAGTATTTCGAGATGCCGATGGCAATACCAACAAAACTCAAGAAGAATGGTTCGAAGATCTCAAACAATTTGGTAAGCCATTTGGCGTCGCAGCCAACAATGCAGAGTTTAAAGAGTGATGATATATCGCCAAAGTAGGTGATCTCGCCATGATCTTTAGAATAGCGCTTTACGGGTCTGCCAATACACCAGATATCTATAAGATGATCATCACATTGGGCAAAGATAAAGTCTTAAAAAGACTACAAGCATAGCGTGCATTTCTTGACTTTCTTCTCGGACAACCATATCATTAGTATGGTAATTTTTATCGTTACCTCGCGCATTTCATGAGCAGACTACAAAGCTTAAGGAAATTTTTCTCCCCTATGAGGTGATTGTCAAAGTATTACTCAGTTATGTTTTTACTGAGTGTACTAGGTGGTGCTTGGGGATACTTTACGCCACGGTTATTTTCAGCATTTATTAAACAGTTTGAAATAGCTCAACAAACAAAAACTTATAACCCACAAGCATTATACTACACAATAATCTTCTTTAGCTGCGTTATCACCTGGTTTGTTATTAGGTTCCTGTTTAGGAACTATAGCATAACATGACGGCATCTCACCACAAGCAATATTTATGGACAGTACTTGAAAAAGTTTTTTACCATGAACCATGCGACAGCCGAGCATATGTGAACAGGCAAACTAACACAAATCGTAAATAGTGGGGCGTGGGCGTGGGCGGAATTATTAGATTTTTTCGCATCAACTATATTTAGACAAGCTATATCGGTATACTGAGCATTTTTGTTTATCTATCAAATCAATAGAACGTATTCATTGGTAGCTTTGATAGTAATCATAGTGCTAGTACCAGTATTAATACGATTTTCACGTCAAACTAAAAAATACAGAACAGAAATAAAAGAGCTCGAAATAGGCAAACAAAAGCTAAAAACGAAATTTTTTATGAACAAATTTGAAATACTGCAGAACAATAAAATCAATTCTGAGCGAGAACACTATCAACAACTAGTAGGACAAACCATAAAAGTAGCACAAAAAGTTAGAATATGGGAGTTTCTTGCGTTCAATATCCCATCCCTCACTACTGAAACCTTCAAAACGGTCTTACTCCTTATCGCAGGTTACACTATACGAAATAACACAAGTACGCTACCTGAATTCGTATGATTGTGGACGGCAACAGGATACGTATCACAAGCGATTAGCAACATCACGGAATGATTTGAGAGGCTACCGAGCAAGTTTGTTGACCTGCATAAACTACGAGATACCATAGACAAAACACCTCCCATTGTATGATATGATACGGGCAAAGATTTTATGTTCCGCCAAGGGAATATCAGTCTCCAACATATAGCATTTCAGTATGACAAAGGAAATAGCGTATTCACTGACTTCAACCTCACTATACAAGGAGGAACAAAGACAGCACTGGTAGGTAGTAGCGGATCTGGTAAAACAACGCTGGTAAAACTTATCACAGGTTATCTACATCCCACATGATGAATCGTAAGCGTAGACGGACAAGAACTACCCAACAAAGACTGATCAAATAATCATATCAATCTCAAGTCATACTACCAACATATTGGCTATCTCACGCAAGAGCCATCCGTGTTTGATGGAAGCATAATGGAAAATCTGCTGTATGGGATGCCTGATAATCAACCCAAGCAGAAGATAGAAGAACAAATAAACACAGTTATCGAACTCGCTCAGTGTCAGTTTATCTCTACATTTCCTGACCAACTTGATACTCAAATTGGAGAAAAAGGAGTAAAGCTCTCTGGTGGGCAAAAGCAAAGATTGGCTATCGCAAAACTCATGTTAAAAAACCCACAAATAATTATATTAGATGAACCTACCAGCGCCCTAGACAGTTTTGCGGAAGAAGAAGTTACCAAAGCGTTGAACAATCTTTTCCAGTGAAAGACTGTCGTGATTATCGCGCATAGGTTGCAAACGGTCAAAAAAGCAGATAGGATCGTGGTTATAGAAGACGGTCAGATCAAAGAAGACGGGAATCACGAAATACTCGTAGCATCTTGATGAATCTATGCCAAAATGCTTGAACTCCAAAGTGGATTTTAATATTGTAATCAAAATATAGCATATGACACCCAAAGAACAGGTCCATACACATCTTTCAGATTATCATATATCATTCCAAGAGTTTATCCATCCAGCACTTTTCACCGTAGAACAGGCTAAAGAATGGGAAGATAAGATAGCCTGAACTCACACGAAAAATATCTTCATTAGAGATAAAAAAGGCAACTACTACCTTATCACGCTGCTTGCACAAAAAAAGTTGGATGCCAAGATGTTTAAGCTTCAGTCCAATATCAAAGACTTTTCATTTGCTACGCCAGAACAGCTGCGAGAACAGCTCAAGTTGACGCCTGGAAGCGTTGGTATTTTTGGTCTTATCAACAATCCGAGTATCAAACTATACATTGATCAGGATGTCTGGCAAAGCGAGCATATCGGACGGCATCCCAACGATAACACCGCCACACTTGTCTTGACCAAAAAATGATTATCAGATTATCTGACATCACTCTCTATCAATTATCAAATCGTCATCCTATAGACCAAAATTGATCCTGAGAAACTCATATCACATATACCCCATCACGACAAATATCAACATCGCAGTAAGTGATACAGCTATCTGTTTTTTGGCAACAGCGTAGCACATCATACTAACCAAACCCGTAATACCCAGTGCCAAGAACGAATAAGTAAATTTAGTATCCACAAACAACTTATATATATACAACAGCACAAGTCCAAATATCATACCTCGTGTAAAAATGCGAAGCATCTGCGCGACAGCGACACTAAAAGCGTCCTGAGCATTGTGCAGCTCTGCACTCACAGCATCCCATCGAAGTCTCCAAGAGGATATAAGTTTATAAAGTACGAAATCTACTTTGGAACCACCACTTAGTTGGTTGAGACCGTGATATCTAAAGAGTCTGTTTTGATTCATAATAGTATGTAGCTCTTTACTGAACGAGCCCAGTGGCTTATCTTCATCCAAGTTTATTTGTTTCACGTAGTTACTCTCCAACAATTCCATCTTCGTGATGATATGCTCCATACGATCTTTGATCTCTGGCAGTTTTCCTTGGCTCACAAACATATCCAAATCATGAGATCGAGTCTGCAGGATATCAAGCTCCTTTTCGTCCGTATATCACTTAAACCTCACCAAAAAATCAGATATATCTTTCTTGGTATCCTCAATAAGCTTTTTTACTGCAGGTGTGATGGTTTGTTGTTTTTGTTGAAACTGACTTTCCAGTTGAGCAAGAAGCTGCTGTGATTGCTCAGTTGTAAGAGGTTTTTTCTTACTATCGATAGAGAGCAGGCTAACAGTTACATTGCGAGTTTGTTTAGCATCTGCACTCATGTGCTTCCACCGTGCATAAAACTCAATTACTTTTTTGACATGAGAAATAACCTGAAACTGTTTGGTGTCATACTGTGCCTTAGCTAGCAGATCAAAATCTCATCAGGTGGTATCTTCCTCAGTCAGTGGTACAATACTCAGTGGATCAAAGATATTTTGGATCTCAGTACTCGTCAGGCCCTCCACAATATGTGAGTAGGTCTGATCTTGATAACTGGTCGTAATGAGATAGTTCATGGTTTGTATACTATAGGTACAATATTGGTACTGTATATATCTTGGTAAAGTAGATTACACCGTAGCAGTTCAGGATGTTTGCTGATCTTGAGCTGTCGTAGTAGGGGGCGAAGTTTCCTCAGTGCTAGCGGCCAGCGGCTCAGCAGCTGGAGCATCAGCAATATCTCCATCTGGAGTTGGGATTTCAGCATCGGTTTTTTCTTCAAGATCCAGACCTATTCTCGCACCGATCTCTGCTTCTACATATTTACGATCTCTACCGTACTTGAGTGCACTATATTGCTTCAATACCTCTCTCACTTTTTCATTTTTATAATCTTCTGACCAGACAGTATCAAGACTAAATACTCTACTGGTTGCATTATCAATATTGAGTTTGACGTAAGTCTTATAATTTGATATACCAATAATATCCTGTTGACCCAATACTGGCGCATATTCTTTTTCCAAAAATTCAGCATCAGGAGCACCGATCTTGAATGATTGTATAGTACCAACGTTACCAAATACTGCATCTTTTACGGATTTTTTTCATCACTGACTTTCTCCTATATTATTACTACCACCACCATCAAGCTGAGCAATATACTGATGAGCCATAATCAGACTCAAGTGGTATTTACGCGCCTCTGACAAGATATCAGCAAATGTATTGGTTACAAAATTTTGGAACTCATCCACGTAGAGATAAAAATCTTTTCTTTGATCTTCTGGCACATCAGCACGTGACATAGCTCCATTACTAATCTGGGATACGATGATCATACCAAGCAGTTGCGTATTGAGGTCACCAATCTTACCCTTACTCAGATTTACCAACAATATCTTTCCTTCATCCATAATCTTACGGAAATTGAAGACGGATTTTGTTTGTCAGATTATATTTCTTATCAATGAGTTTGTTGTAAACGATACAAACTTGGCAGTAAGGTAAGGTATGATCTCTTCTTTTTCACGATCACCAATGCTCGCATAAGTTCTTTCTCGAAAGTTTCTTACAGAAGGATTTTTTACTTTCGCTACTTTGTACTCACGAAATGCTTCATCTGTAAACAGCCTAGGTATATCAATGAGCGTAGCTCCCTCCTCAAGATCTTCGAGCAGAGTCAATGATCCAAATTTGAAATATTCTTGCAACCTAGGACCAAATATCTCAGGACCAAACATTTTCAAGAACATCTCCGTAGCATCATTTACCACTCTATCAGCTTCTGAGTAATCATTGATGTTGTAGAGATTGAGACCAATAGGTCTTTCCTCATCTCATGCATCAAAGTAAATAACATCTTTAGCACGAGATGCGGGTATATAGTTCAATATGTCTTCTACCAAATCTCCATGTGGGTCAATGACACAAAAACCATCTCCATTTCGTGCATCTTGTCTTGCCAAGAATCAGAGCAATACCGACTTACCTCATCATGATTTACCGATAATATAATGGTGTCTAGATCTATCCTTCCTCTTCATGTATACTGGAGAAAACACATTCCTGTAGACATTAACACCAACCAACGAAGCATCTTTAAATGTCCTGAGTCCATGTCTTTTTTTGGTAGTTGTTTGTCTGACAAATTTACCATTTTCATTGGTCACTATCTGAGACGCGTCAACATTTGCATGGATTTTGGCATCAAAAGGCGTAAGATTTTCTATCGTATCAACAGTCTCAGCATACGCCCAATGAGATCTCTCGAACAATAACGGTATCTTACCTCAAAGATATCACTCAGCTACTACTCCCGATATAACAAAATCAGTAGGTTCTTTAGGTCTATACAAATTATCTGGAGCCGCAAGGACTTTGTAATCCATCCACTTGATAGAAGGACTACGATTGAAGGTGCCGTCAGGAAAGTGGAATAGTGTCGTAAGTTGATTCTCGGTAAATACGTTGAGTCTATGGAAGAAAGAGACGGAACTAACCGACTGCAAAAATCTCCATATAGGCTTCAAAATAAATCACAATATATCCACCTTCCATTCGTTTACATCTAGTTCGTTATTGAACTCATCCTTGAATATGTTAAATATACCGACCATATTACGTATATTTGATTTTGGTTTGTCGGGTTCATTAGAGCTCGATATCAGATATAGTGAGCACAGGAAAGCATGTCTTCCTGCTTCTTCACCCATGATATTGAGTGCATCTTCTTTTGCCTTTGTCATACGCACAAAGTCCTTACCTCATTCTTGGTATTTGGAAGTATCGCCTGGCGCATTCTCTTTTTTTTTACCAAAGATCAGGAAATCGAAAATACCCAACGGGAAGAGCAATATTTTTTTGGCAACGCTGCCTTGTTGGACATAATTTTTGTCATTACGATAGAGTCACTCTGCTCGTCTCTGCGCCCTACGATTGAAAGCTGAACCAATGGGTCTACAGGTCAATACAATGTCAAACGTATCACTGTCTCCAAGAGCACCCATACTATCTACCACGTTGTTTATTGGATCATCTTCGATCTGTTTGAATGTCTTGATGGGAAACACGGGATCTTTTTTGGGTTCCAACGGCACAATATCCCAATATTTGCGACTAAACATTGCTGGCGGCGCAATAGTCTCAATACTAGAGTCCGAATACTGCGCCGATATAGCTGATTCAATGATTTCTTGATATTCTGGATAGGTCGATATTACAAAATGTACGAGACTCTTCTCGTAATGAAGATTGACAGTAAATTTTGCTTTGTTGAATATAAAGGTTGCAATAGAATCTACGACACCCAGCTCTCCAAGTCTATGCATGGATCTAAACACCTGACTCATCCTACCGATCTTTTCCTTCATATCCTTAGATATATCTCTTTGTTTATCTCTATCTTCTTTAGAGTCGCCTCTAGGCAAGAGCACCTTCAAGTAGACTATCCTACGAGCATTGAAAATATCATACAAAAATTGCAGTAGGTATCTCAGAGACCTTAATAAGAAATATATAATCAATAATCAGACTACAATCTCCAAGCCCGTGATCGCATATCCAGTCAGACTATCTGTACTATATCGTGATTGAGATTGAGTGGTAGATTTAACCACTCATGCAGTTGTTTTAGTTGTTGTCTTTGGCGTGGTAGTCGTGGTAATTGTATTAGTTTTGGCTGTAGCTTCAGTTGTATCTTCCTGTTTACCATCAATCTGCTCTCTTAGGTATTCAAAAAATCATTGAGGTTTTTGAGGCTGTACCGCCTGCAATTGCTGATCTTCTACGGGCGGAGCTGCGTGAGTTTCTTTATCCAATGCGTCAATATTGAGGGCCTCGACATACTGTTTCACATTTGCCATACCACCGAAATCAGCAACACAGTCTGTCTTACTGTCTCACCAAGCATTGGTAGTAACTTTGGAAATGGGCAGGTACTGCTGACTAGGTTGTTTGACCAAGTAGTCTTTCAGCCCTTGTTTACAGGTTTCTAGCATCGTACAAAGCAAATTATAGAGATGAGATTACACGCACTATGGTAGTATCTATACTCTCATCAACTATAATCAGAACCAACAATTTTGTCAAATTAACCTTATATTCTAGTGCAACAAAAAAGCGAGCCGGACAGCTCACGATAATCGCACAAACGTCAGATCTATCTAACACGCTTAGAAAGCCATTCAAAATATCACATAATCGCCTCTTCTATCTGTCTATTGCGCTGTAAGTTAACTTTGTCTAATTTATTGATTCATGATTTCTCTATTCACTTGATACCATATAAATGGTATGACTCCTCTGTAGCGTATCACGCTATTTTGATGGCCGCTAATTGACCCCTAAAGTCGCTCGCTGACAAAAACGGCAAATATCTACCTTGGATACGTACTACATTTGCATTGCCACTAGCAACCTTCTTCACGCCGAAGAGTAACAACAAAGTATGAGCAGCAAAAGACGACTCTGGAGTCTTAAAATTAACAAACGCCTCATTTTTATGGTCATCAGAATGGTCGGAGCTACCATTAAAGTTTTGTTTTACGTATTCAATATGTTGGAACAGTTCGACTAAAATGGGTTTATGTTTAGCAGGGGCTTGCGGGATATACCTAGCAAGATTGGTCCCTGCATTCATGATAGTATTATAGGTACCTATCTTCATACCAAAATGATTGTTACCACTGGTCGCCAAGCGACTTGAGCCAGCACCGCTTTCTATTCTTCATTGCACCAATGTCACACTAGGCATAATACCAAACCTAGATTCGCTGATAGCAATTGATTGCCATTTCGTAAAATAAGCGTCATGACCACTTTCTGGAAGTATATTAGCACCCGATGCGGCCACTCATACTCATGTGGTATTCTTTTCAAAGTCCAATATATTTTCAGAATTAAGCCGATCCGCTGATCATCATGTTCCAAACCATTTAGCATAAGCATCTGATGGAGAAAACCAAGGATCTCCAATGTCAATGCCTGCAAGATTTTGTAATTTTGCACGAACTTTGGGAGAACTCTGCGTCTCAAGTACAATTACTGGTGTGGCTGCTAGAAGTAAAACGACACCTATTCATTTTAGTACACTTGCGAAGCTAGATGAACCGCTGGTAAGGTTTTTGCCTTGCTTCAAAAGTTCTATCAACTCAGGTACAGAGCCAATACTTACCTCTACCACTGGCTTGTTGCGATTGTTCCCAGTCAAGTTACCAAAGTCAAATTGCTGTTGAGGATTTTGTTGGTTAGCAGGAAATTGAGCAGGGTTATTTGCTCAGCTTGGCGGATTCTCTATTCAATTTTTGAGAATGTTATCAAAGTTAAAGTTTTTCTCACTCATGACAGGAAGAATATAATGGATATCAAAAGACTAATGAATCGGGTTAATTTTTGAAGAGATTATTGTGTTCAGATTTGGATACAAGAATATAGGGAGAATAATCTGGCTCTGTAGCATCAAATAGGTCAAACAACCAATCAAAAGCTCGCTGAGGTTCTGGAAAGATGCGTTCATCTTGAGCAACATTGTATGCCACCACGTCACCAAGTATTTCCAATCATCATTCTCACAACTCACGACCACTTAGTACTCTATGGTATTTGGATCCCATATCCATCCTCAGGCTATTATCATATCATCAAGGTATTTGAATATCATATATGTATACCAATTTGTTGTTAAAGTATTTGGCGCTCTTTGCAAGTATCTTCGCTTCGGTAAAGTTAAGTCTGACTACTTTCTTGAAGGCTAACTGATCAGTTTTTTCAACTGCCGTACCAATAGTACGATATGTGTCACTCGCAGGGGTATATTCAAAATGAGGCTGTAAGTGAGTCAAATTGGTACTATTTCTTGATAATTTGCTCATATCATTCATGAGGTTATTGAAAGTGGACATCAAGGTGAGCAATGTCATGCTCCCAAGAATGAGCCTGCCATGCGCAGCTTTGGCAAGTTGACTAAGATAATAAAACACAGAGCTTCAATATTTGTGTCGTTCATATGCCTCTAGTGCAGTATTGATCCCATTGATCATAAGTCTTTGATCGGGACTGTTCCAGATACCGCTCGCTCACAACAGCAAAATAGTCTGAGGCAGGTCCCAGAACAGCAATTTATTACTAGCCTTTCTACTTATCTCATTTGCGGTCATACCCAGTACAAAAGCATCTGTTCCTTGAAGTTGTGTGGCTTTTTGCTTCATGATGGCAGCTACTTTTTTGCGTGCAGCAAAGTTGATGAAGTCACAGATAGCTTCAGCACAATTGAAAAGTGACATAATGGAATTGCCAAAATTTTTGAAAAACAATCGTGACTTTTCTGTTGCATAATCAATTACTGGAAGATCTATTTTGTATTGTGATGATGCTTGCAAAACATATCGCAAAGCAAGCCCCGCAGTAATCGCTGCGCCAGCTGCTACTCACCCAAATTTACCAGAAAACACTAATCCAATTTCACTTCCAATTGCATTTTTGTTAGCTTTCAAAAAATTGACGTATTTATCGTCTTTTGGACCCAGAGAGTTGAGCACGGAATCAAAAGTAGTTTGTCGTGTGTTCTCTTGCGGTGACGTATATTGGGTAGGCTGATTGTTATTTTCCATTTCCAAGTAATATCGCACAGGTAAATCGCTGTATTATCTTCTATTTTTTGTACCAAGATTCCAATCGGCCTTTACAATCAGAGTACTATTGTAAGCATCTATGTCTCCAACTGTTTCAAGTATCTTGGATGCATTGGCGGGTGCCGTATAATCTTGTAGTTTATAATACCTCAATGACATCAATGCAAAATCATCTGGACTGCTTATAGGATATTTGGTGACGACCCTAAATGTCTTCTCGCCAGTATCATTGAGCCAAGTCTGCTTTTCTGCAGTCTCCACTATATACAAATACTCTCCTGTAGCAAGCTTCATGGGATGCTCATGTATAGCGGTTATCTGCTCGGGGTCCAAATCAAAGTCATGCTGCTCCACTTTGGAAGTAGGTACTTCCATAAGGTCTTTTGCTGTAAATCTACTTGCATTGGCAAGTGACATATCGCTCAAGGTTTTATTGGTACTGAGAGCAAGAGACATCAGGACCAACAAAGGAAACTCAACTCTTACTCTCCACTTTCTAGCATGGGTAGCGAAGCTATCTTCAAAAAACTTTTCTTCCAAAAATTTCTCTATCACAAAGATATTTCCCAATGTTATCATGAGTATTTGTCGAGGCTTATTGAACTCATAAATAGCAAAGAAATAGAGGGTATTTTGCACCATATCCCATATCGCCTTTTGTCCAGCTAATGCTCGTTGTTGCTGTTTCACCTTTTGGGCTATAGCACCGATATCACTGATAAGTTCCAAAAATAATAACATTGCCGCTACTTGTATAGCACTCAAAGATGCCCACGCAGAAAACGCATTGGTATCTTCGAGGACGCTTGCGATGCCACTAGAAGAGCTATTTACCACACCTTGCAACCATACATATCAAGTACTCAAAACAGCTATATTTCTTGCAGGATTTATGAACGATTCTTTAAATGGATTGAAGGAGAAAGGTTGCGTATGGACTGGCGTTCTGTTTTTACCACCAAGTCGTCGGTCACCAAGGTTATTCATTGTCAATTTTGCCTTTGCCAGCGCTGTAAACAATGCATCTTGTGATCCTTGTATAAGCTCTCTGACACGACTAGGAGAGGGATTCGCATATGTTTCTACAGGTGGATTATAGTCTTGATTATCATCAACTGCATGACCTTGGGTAACTTGTTCAGGCGATTGATTTGCTAGTAGTTGTTGAATCGTTCTCTTAAAATTAGCGACTGATGGCGCTGGTTGACGAGACAAATAAACTTGCACGGCGTCAACATCAGTATGATTTTGTGTAGCCAAAAATTCCAGCTCTCTTTGTTCAAAATTGACCCCTTGGATAATAGGCATAAATAGACATAATAATCTAAATTTAGTAAGCTTCAAGTAACAAAGATAATAATTATGTCAATAGCATTTTTGTATTAAAATAGAATATATAGAAATATATGTAATAAGCTGATAATAACTCGTTGCCTGCATAGCCGCAACCCACAATTGTCGTTGTTTTGAGATAGGGCATAGAGTAATATTTGACATATTGTATTGTATGTACATAATATTATTTGATAAGAAACAATCATCATTTTATCTTACAAAAAAACGAGCATCGCGGATAGACCGCGCGAGAGAAACTCTCGTGCCCGTTTCTTTTTGTATTTCATTTTGTCGTAGTGCTCTAACTCTTTTTCTTCTTTTTTTTAGATGGAGCTTTTTGCTGGGCAGCCTTGTTTGCCACAAAAGTAGCAAATCCATGATCACACAGTTTGCTAACCTCGAAAAGAGAGTTTAGCAGGGCCGAATGCAGACCATTGCGCTCTATTTGAAACTTGATCCACTGCTCTTCAGCAGCTGTTTCGTTGCCCAGTGCAAGATAACGTTCTGTGGCATAAAGAGCATATATGCCTTTTGCCTTCGTTGCATCAGTTGTCATCAGAGTCGTTGCCTGTCCTACTTGAAGAGACCCTCTTTGCCCAATTACATCAGCCCACTTTTTTTGAGTGGCTGTCCAAGTTTTAGGGTTCGAGTATTGAGCAGGAGCAGGGCGTGTTTTCTCAGCAGATTTTTTTTTACCCGCAGGTGGTTTTACATTCGTTTTTTTCGTCACTTGCTCTTGAGCGGTCTCCTTGACAACAGCCTCGGGGACCGCGGTAGTCGTTGCGGCATCGGTATTGAAAGCCGCGCCAGTTGTGTCATCCGCAG
>Ga0172380_10002337_pt1 | contig 29578 bp, 27 predicted proteins | sample Leawe162metaG_FD_119747 | JGI IMG/M metagenome (GOLD analysis project Ga0172380, IMG submission 119747) | Leachate microbial communities from a municipal landfill in Southern Ontario, Canada - Leachate well 162 metaG | ecosystem: Engineered > Solid waste > Landfill > Unclassified | place... | reverse complement strand
TCCGGCGCGCTACCAGATCACCTATCGCACCCTGGCCAACGATATTTCACAACAAGGATGAATCATGCAGAACGAGAAACTTGAGCTTCTGAAACCGCATACCCACGCCGGTACGCTGCTGGAGCCTGGCGACGTGATTGAACTGCCGGCCGATCTGGCGCGCTGGCTCTGTAACGCTGGCATTGCCAAGCCGCACAAGCTGTCCCCGAGTTCCAAACCCCAACTCAACCGTGAGGAAAACCCATGAGTTACTACGCATCGTTTCAAGGCCGGGTCTATCTCGGTGAGCGTGACGAGAATGGCGAGCCGATCAAGGTGCGCTCCCCGGGCAACGTCGCCGACCTGAGTCTGTCGCTCAAGACCGACGTCATCGAGCACTACGAGAGCCAGACCGGCCAGCGTGCCGTCGACCTGCGGCTCGTCAAGCAAAAGAGCGCCACCATCACTCTGGCCATCGAGGAATTCACGAAAGAGAACCTCGCCCTGGCGCTTTACGGCAGTCACGTCTCTGGCAGCGGCGGCACGGTGACCGATGAACCGCTGGGAGGCACGACCCCCGTGATCGGTGATCGCTATTTCCTGGCCCATCCCAAGGTGTCCACCCTGGTGGTCAAGGATTCGGCCGCCACACCCGCCACCCTGACGCTTGGCACGCACTACACCGCCGATGTCGACTTCGGCGCGATCCAGTTTCTCGACCTGACCGGGCTGACCGCACCCTACAAGGCAAGCTACAGCTTTGGCGAAGTCACCGAGATCGGCATCTTCACCCAGCCGCTGCCGGAACGCTTCCTTCGCCTGGAAGGACTCAACACGGCGCAGAGCAACAGCAAGGTGCTGATCGAGCTCTACCGCGTCGCCTTTGATCCGCTCAAGAAGTTCGACATCATTTCCAACGACCTCAACAAGTTCGAGTTGGAAGGCTCGCTTCTGTCGGATGCCACCAAGCCCTACGATGCCGTCCTGGGTCAGTTCGGCCGCATCGTGCAGATCGGTTGATGGGTATGGAAACCTCAAGCTTTGCGGCCCTGCCGCCGGTACCCAATACCATCCATATCGCCGGCGAGGCGCTGGACATCACGCCGCTCAAGATCGGCGAACTCCCGGCCTTTGCCCGCGCCGTGCAGCCGCTCGCCGCCAAACTGGGACCCGAACCCGACTGGCTGCAGCTCATTGCGGAAGAAGGCGCCGCTGTGATCCAGGCGCTGGCCATCGCTTGCAGAAAGCCTTCCGACTGGGTGTCTGCCTTGGCTCTTGACGATGCAATTGCCTTGAGCGAAGCCGTGTTCGAGGCCAATGCCGATTTTTTTATCCGCCGCGTGGTGCCGGAAGTGCTGCGTGTGACCGCCGGCATGACCACGCGGATCGGCACGCTGACCCCTGGGCCGACCTCATCCAGCGACTCATCCATGCCGGACATCGCTACCCCGACATCCTGACTTATACGCTGGCCCAGGCCCGGGCGTTGCATGCCGCAATCGATCGCAGCGAGCGCGATGGCCTGGCCATGCAGTTGATCCTGCAGGTGACGGCCTGGCGCGGTGGCAATACGGAAATCAAGAACCTTCTCAAAGAACTTGGCCGATGAAACTCTCGCTCACTCGTTCCGGCTTGCTCGATCCCAAACGTCTCGACAGCTGGGTGCCGGAGAAGCGCCGTGCCATCCGCAAGGCCGTCGAGGCCGGCATGGTGGCATCGGGCAAGGACATCGCCGAGACTGCCAGGAGTCGCATGCAATCAGCCTTCCAGGTAAGGAAGGCCGGATTCCTTAAATCGATGCGCGCCAAACTCTATGCCGGCAATCCCGAGAAATTCCCGGCGCTCTTGATTGGCTCAAAGATTTCCTGGCTGGGGATTCATGTGCGCGGCGGCACGATTACCGGAAAATTGCTGATTCCCCTGTTGCCCGAGCATCAGCGCATCGGCCGCAAGGCCTTCAAGCGTGTCGTCGACGGCCTCATGAGGACCGGCAATGCCTTCTTCATCCAGAAGAACGGCAAGGTGATCCTGATGGCAGAAAACATCAAGGAGAACACCAGTCAGTTGCGCCGCTTCAAGCGTGCCGAACGGGGTCGCACCGGTGCAAGAACCGTCAAGCGGGGGGCGGAGATTCCCATCGCCGTGCTGGTGCCCATCGTGCGCCTGCGCGGACGCTTCGATCTGCCCGGCGTGGTGCGTTCCCAATTATCCAAACTTTCTTTAGCCATCGAACGACAACTGACTGCCCATGGCCTCTGATCGCGCCCAGATTCTGATCACCGCAATTGACCAGACCCGGCAGGCGTTCGCCTCGGCCAAGTCGAACCTGGAAGGCCTGTCGAGTGCCGCGAGCAAGGTCAATAGTCTGCTCACCGGGCTCGGTGCCGCCTTGTCGGTGGCGGGCCTGCTGGCCGCCGGCAAGCACGCCCTGGAGACGGCGGACAATCTGGCCAAGCTCTCGCAAAAGACCGGCATGTCGGTCGAGTCCTTGTCGCTCCTGCGGCCGATTGCCGAACAGTCCGGCGTTTCGCTGGAGGGACTGGCCAAGGGCATCAAGAAACTCTCCAGCGCCATGGTGGAGGCGGCGGGCGGCTCCAAGGAGCAGGCCGACACCTTCCTGCGCCTGGGTGTCTCGGTCAAGGACACGGCCGGACAATTGCGTCCCACTGAAGAAGTTCTTCTGGACTTGGCATCAGCCTTTGCCGCCATGCCCGACGGCGCAGAAAAGTCCGCCCTGGCGGTAAAACTCTTCGGCAAGAGCGGCGTCGACCTGATCCCGTTTCTCAACCAGGGTCGCACCGGCATCGAGGAACTCAAGACCAAGTTCAAGGAACTCGGCCTCGAGGTGAACGACAAGACCGCCCGCGCCGCCGAGAAATTCAACGACACCCTCAATACCGTCAAGCAAGCCTTGCAAGGTATTGCCATGAAAGTGGCGGAAGCGGCGCTGCCGGCTCTGCAGCATCTGGCCGATGCACTGGTGGCTCTGGCCAGCCATGGCGATGCGATCATGAACGTGGTGCGCCTGCTGGGTGAGGTGCTGGTGGCCTTCCTGGCCGTCAAGGGTGTGGCGGCGGTGGCCAAGCTGCTGGAAGCCGTCAGTCTCTTGAAACTCGCCTTCACGCGCTTCCTGCCGATCATGGCAGCGGTGGCGTTATGGGAGATGGGACGCGGCATCGTCAACTGGGTGCAGGAGATTCGTTCGTCGAACCGGGCCCTGGATGAACTCAACCGGCAACGTGATCAAGTCCTGGGACTGTCCCGCGCCATGGCGGAACTGGCCGGTACCGGCACGATCAGCGTCAAAACCCAGATGGAACTCGCGGCCCAGGCGGCGGAGCGCCTGAAGGCCGGGCTGCCTGGCACCAGCGAAGCGCTACGCGCCATCCAGGGCGCGGCCAGTGATGCCGGCGAAGCGATCCGGCATGCACTGGATGCGGAAATCAAGAAGGCCGCCGAGACCGTCAAGCAACTCTCGGCAAGTTACAAACAGGTGGCCGGCGATATCAAGGCCATCTGGGATGCGCGGGTGGCCGACATCGAGGCCAACTACAAGCGCCAGGAAGCCGCTGCACAGAACTCGACGCGCTCGGAATATTCCAGGATTCGTGACGCCACCCAAATCCTGCTGACATCCGAACAAGAAAAACTCACTGCCGTCCGGGCCGGCGCCCAGCAGATGGAAGAAGCCTGGCGGGCGACCTATGCCCAGGCCGTGGCGCTGGCGCGTGCCGCCGGCCAGGATGCCAAGGCGGTCGAGCGCGAGGCGATCGAGGCGCGCATCAGCATCTATGGCCAACTCGAATCCGCCTATCGCGGCACCATCGACCGGCTGATAGCAGAAGAGCAGCGTCATCTGGCCGCCGCCAAGGCCGCCGATGAAGCGCGGCTCAATCTGCGGCTGGCGACCGAGGACCGCATTCGCGAGCTCGCCCGCAAGGGCATGGATGAACTGTCGGCCTACCAGGACCGGCAGCGCCAAGTGGACGAGAAACAAGCCCAAGCGCGTGCAGCTCTGGCCACCGGTAATTTCGAGCAGGCCCGAAAACTTGCCGAAGACAGCATTGCGCTGGCGGAGCGTTCAGCGTCCGCCGTGACGCGCCAGGTCGAGCAGAACGGAAAGACCGTGACGCAGACCGTTGTCTCGGAAGCCTCGGCAGCGGCGAACGCGATCGGCCAGATCCGGGAATCGGCCGGCATTGCCGATGCGGCGCTGAAGGGCTTGAGCAGTGCCCACAAGCAAGCGGCTGCGGCTGCGGGAGAGGGAGCAGACGTAGCCAAACGCGCCTTGGCCGAAGTGTCGGTTGAACTCGACAAGCTGCGCCAGCGCATGCTCTCCCAAGACACGCTGAAACTCAATGTCGATATCGAAGCCGCCAAGGCCGGCATCGACAAGATTTCTGCCTTGACCGAATCGATGCAACTCGTCGCCAGGATCCAGGCCGATACCAAAGCGGCCCAGGACAGTCTCGACAAGCTCAAGTCGGATACCGGGAATCTCGAACTGACGGCACAGGTCAATGCCGACACCAGCCGAGTGATCGCCGACATCGATCACCTCAAAACGAGTCTGTCGAATGCCGGCATTCCGATCCCGGCGCTGGTGTCCTTTGATCAACCCCGGCGCGAGTTGCAGGCCTTTGCCACCGATGCACAGCTGGTGCTCGGCAAACCCACTTCGGCCACGCATACGCCGGAACCCAATCTAGCCTTTTATCGTCAGGCTTTGGCGGAACTCATGCGGCCGACTTCCAGCACCCACACGATCTACGTGCAGCAGGTGCGTACCAATGCCCAGGGCGGCCTGATCCAGAAACTCGCTGCCGGCGGACGTGCCCTCATGGCGGGGTTCAAACCCATGACCGGCCGCATCTTCGGCCCGGGTACCGAGACCTCGGATTCGGTGCCGGCCCTCTTGTCGCATGGTGAGTTCGTCATGCGTGCTGCCAGTGTCAGGAAGTTCGGCGAAGGGTTCTTTGCGGCATTGAATGCCGGGTTCCTGCCGGCCATGCCGAAATTTGCCCTGGGCGGCATGGTTTCAAACTTCGCCATGACGGCAGGAGCGCCCATTGCACCTGCCCGCGATGTCGTCGATCTGCGCTTTCATGTGGGAAGCAAATCACACACGCTGCAATCCTCGCGCGACACTGCCATGGCCTTGGCCTCCGCCTTGCGTGAACTGTCGAGGGCGGCATGAGCGAAGCACAATCGGTTGCGGTGCGGTTTTACACCTGTGAAGCGCCGACGCTCAACGACATGATCGCCGCAGGTCTTGTCAGTCCTTGCGACAAGCAACTGCTCGACTGGCTCGATTCGCTCACCGCGTTCACCGAATCCTGGCGACCGCAGGTCGTCCAGCGCACACAACTGGCGCAAAGCGTGCTCGAAGCGCGTGCAGAAGCTGTCGCGCAATGCGAAGCCAGTCGGTTTGCAACACAAACCGAACCCCAATCAGGTGTATCCATTCAAGTCGCCTCACGGCTGATGACACACCCGGGCGGATCATCAACGCGGCAGGGAGAGTCCACGATGCGCGCGGTGATCCCGATTCCGTTTGGCAGAAACGCATCGGCAGGCAGCAACACCTCCGGCGGCACCGGCACAGCCTCCGGCGGTCAGACTGGCACGGGTGGCACAGCAAACGGAACACCGGAAACCACCTGCCCACCGGTGCCGTACTACATCCTGAACCGGGCGTCGGTCGGGTGTAATGCCTATCCGGAGAACACTCGACTTCAAACGACAGAAGCTGCACCCACGCATCACGGTACCGGCGAGTTTGCCGGCGCTTTCGTGTTTGACGCGGCCGCTCAGCCGTTACCCTGGGCCACGGTCATCTATAAGGCCTTTACGGGAGGGAGTTGGCGTATCCAGAACAACCAGATCTTCAATCACTACGTGATCTGGACCCCGATCCAAAATCCGCCTCCCACACCCGCTCTGGCCGAGCGTGGAGAAACCTTTGACGTGACCCGGATGAGCCTCGAACTGCCTGGCTTTCCGCTGCCAAGCGCCCTTGGCCCGCGCTGGCAAGTGGTTCATCGCTACACCCACCAAGACAGTGGCCGGTATTTCTGGTTTACCGATTGGATCACCCCGGTCACCAACACTGCTGCCTCATGGCTCATCACGCCCAATGCCGGTCGGGGTTATGACGGCAGTTTCAACTGGCACAGCTTCGCAGCCCCCGATGAGGGCTTGTTCTTCGATCCGGAGGGCACCTGGGTGCATGAATCGGGTGTGATTGGTTTTGCGATGAATCTCACCCAGGTCGACGTGCGCTATGAAGGGGTCTTGTGCGAGCGCGCCAGCACGACGATTAGCGAGCCCCAATTCCTCAACCTTTACACGGCACCGTTTCTCTCCGACCAAGCGGTGTTTCGCGAGACGGTGGTCCTCAAGACTATCAAGCAATACAAGGCGGCGTTTCGCCTGGAAGGCATTCAGGCTGTCTTCGGCGTGGGCATCCTGGTGCGTGTCCGGGTGATCAACGATTTCGACTTCGATGCCTGCATTGCGGCGATCATTCCGCTGGGCAGCCTGGGGCTGACAGGAACCTACCGGCGCGCGGATGCCATCGTGATCCGCAATCTGTCGCGCAAAACCCAGAGCGGTCTGGTCGAGTTCCTGCTGCCTCTGAATACCCTCGATGGTGGCCGGCATGACTTCACCATGGCTGACTTCACCCAGGGCGTGGCGGCCAGCAAGAATCTGGTTGGTATCGCCCTGACCAAGAACGTCTATGCCGATGGCGTCTACTTTGATACCTACCTCACTTCCTTCTTGCTAGCCACCAACGACGGCCAACAGGCCGAGTGCTGGGGGTTCTACGATCCAACCGGCCAGCGCATCTGGCATCAACCTTCAGGTTCGTCGTCAGTCCCCGGCACGCAGCCGATCTTCGAATTCGATGCGGATCCCGGCAGCACTCTGGGCAGTGATTACAACACCGGCCTGACCGTCACCATCCGCATCCGCGGACAAAGAAAAATCGCCACACCCGGCGTCACCCGCAGCCAGTTTCCCACCGGCAACGTCGAGTGCCTGACACCCACCACCATTACACCGCGCTGGATGGGTGACGAGTCGCCTCTGACCATGGCGGTCACGTCGACGGCTAACGGCGTCAGAACCATTGTCGCCCAGCAGACCTGGGTGGGCTGGGCCTATCAGGAATGGGTCAATGGCCAGCCGACACAAACTTCCGATGCGTTCTGGTATGCCGATTGTGTGACGGCGGGGGTTTATGCCGTCTATGAATGGCGTTTCAAGGCCGGGGTGGTGACGATGCCCTACACCGTGGTGTGGGATCCCTGGTCGATGGCCCGACCCATCACGCTGGATGGCAATCAGCAGTACGAGGCCGCACGCTGGACCTGGGAGAACTTTGAAGTCACCAAATCCGCGACGATGAGTCGCAGCACCTTCATCAGTCGCTATGGCGCGCGCATCCAGGTTGCCTCGAGTGCGGCAGATGGGCATGACTGGAACACCCGCTGTGCGCAATGGTCGAGCAGCACTGATATCGAGCAAACCTTGATTCCGCCCTTGTTGAACGCCTACAGCGACACCTCGCTGTACCGCGCCATCACTCATGAAGTAGTCAAGCACCCGACGCTGGCTGTAGCCAGAACGGTTCTGTCGGAAGACGACTATCCCGATGGGCTGCCTGCTTACTACGACGGCCAGATGCACTTTCTTGCGCAAAGCGGGACGCAGGTCGTCAATGTGGTGTGGACATGATTTTGCTCGATAGCTTGAATCTGCCCAGTGGTCTGGTCTGGGCCGATCAATATGCAAGCCAGGCCGTGGCGCAGACGGTCAAACGCACGCTGGCGGGCTCTCTCGTGGTGTTTCATGCCGGCCATCCCGCAGGGAGAGAAATCACACTGGAGTCCACTCAGGACAGCGGGTGGCTTACGCGTGCTCAGGTCGAGGCATTGGCGTTACTGGCGGCCAGTCCCGGCGCGAGCTATGTCCTGCACATCCATGACGAAACCTATCAGGTGATGTTTCGCCATCACGAACCACCCGCTCTCGATGCACGCCCCTTGTGGGCTTATGACCAACCCCGAGCCTCTGACTTCTTCCTCGTCACCCTCAAGCTCATGCACTTATAGAAAGGAAAGCAAGATGCCGATTCATGAAAGCGACATCGTCTGGCGTCCGGCCAGCCTGGTGTCCGACACCCTGGCCACCCAAAACGGCGGTCGCATGGCTTATGCCACGATCGTCTCCGGGGTCAAAAACAACCTCTTCGGCGACATCTCCCAGGCGGAGCGTACCGCCGGATCGGTGCGACGGCGCAAGGCCTTCATCCACATCAACAGCAGCCAGGATATTGCCCTGATGAGTGCCCGGCTGTTTCTCGATGCGCTGACCCCGGCGGCGGACTACGTGACCTTCTCTGTCGGCACCCCTACCGATACCGAAGACCAGATCGCCGGGCGCGACTACGGTATCGGCACGCTATATGCCCCCGCAGCGGCGGGAGATAGCCAAATTCAGGTGGTGTGCGAACACAACGGTGACTACGCCACCCTCCAACCCTTCCAGACAGACGACACGCTGCGGGTGGCCGATCGTGCCGTGACGGGAGGTAGTGGCAATGAGGAGTTTGTCGCCATCCTGGCGGTCACCTATGGTCCCGATTACGCCACCATCGAGTTTGAGCCGGCCCTGGCGTTTGCCTATGGTACGGCCAACACCCTGGTGTCGGCTGTCTGCGAGATTGCCGAGGTCGCCGGTGGCCTCTCGAATATCATTGTGACCAGCGCAGCGGGAACGCTCACGACCACCGGCGGCAATCTCACCGCACACAATCGTGGGGCGATCGCCGACCAATGGACGATCAGTTTCACCAGTCCGACGGCATTTACCGTGGCCGGGGTGGTGACCGGGGCATTGGCAACAGCGGGATCGCGTTCTGCCGATTACTCGCCGCTCAACCCGGCCACCGGCACCGCTTTCTTTACTCTCAAGTCAGCGGCCTTCGGAGGAACCTGGGCGGCGGACGACACGGTGTCATTTGAGACCGCACCCGCAGCCATCCCGGTCTGGTATCGACGGCGCGTGCCGGCAGGATCGGGAAGCTTTGCCAACGACTTCTGCTCGCTGGCAATCGTCGGAGAAAGCGCGTGAGAGTGGGACTCAAGCTCACGGCGCCTGTCGCCGGCCTGGATGCGACCAACCTCTATGACAATCTTTACCTCGACATCAAGAGTGCGCTGACACAGTCCGGTTTTGTTACCGTGTTCGACAATGTTCTGACCGCGGGCGAAGAGGAATATTTCGACTTCATTCAGGCTGGCGCGCCCACAGATGGCGCCGGGGATGATGTGCCGCGCTGGATGATCAGCTTTACGTCCTGGGGGCCGGTGGCCATCAGTGCGCAAGCCAAGCACGCGGGCTCCGATGTTCGGATTACCGAGCAGATCATCGGCGCCAGTGACGAACTGGCAGGTGCCCTGGCTTCGCAGGTCTGGTTTGCCTGCGATGGAGCGGAAGGCTGGTGGTGGCTTGCGCACATGACCGAGGATGCCGGGCAATCGACGGGACTGAGTTTGGCCTCGCTGATCGTCGCCTCGTCCATGCGGCGCTATCTCGTGGATACCACCAGCGGGGTGGTGGCGCGCTATGGCTTGTTTGAATCCAAACCCGCGGGAAACCCTGCGCCAGTCCTGCGGTGGCTGCCGCCCTTTGCGACGGACCGGTCGGGTATGGAGTGGAACGATGATACCGACTGGCCCAATTTTGATTTGATGTCGCCGATTGCCGGGATGTCACTGGTGGCACAGCGCCATGTGGGTTCTCCGGTGGCTTCGATGATTGCCCCGATCTTCCCGATACCACGTTCGGATTTGCCGATGTCGGCGGCCATGCTGGGTGAACTGACGGCCGTCATGACGATCACGGATGGCTCTGCCCATGGTGAGCCCGTGGTCCCCGGATGGATCGCGCTGGTGTGCGGCGATCCATCCACCACCCCGGCCTTTGCACTGCCGGCACCGGAGACGTTTGCGGAGAAGGTGCTGTAGCACCCCATGAGCATCGGCTTCGATATTCCGCTCGGCTTGCGGCTCGGCGGGGTCGTCGTGCAAACGGTGGTTGCCCCGCCGCCACCGCCACCACCGGTATGGACACCCGTGGCGCTCAGGCATACGCTGCCCTACGGGCAGCAGATCCTGCTGAAGCTTGAGTTTGCCTGGTCCTACACCCAGTTGCAGCAGGTCCGTCTGGTTGGTCCTTATGGCGACATGCTGGCCCTGGCTCGGTCAGTGCGCTGCGTCTGGGCGACAAGCCCGGAGCTGCGGACGCGGCATTCGCTCCACTACGGCGAGCCGTCTGCTGTCGTACAGTCGATTCAATTGCCCTGGGATGCGTGCCGGGCAATCGTGGTTCGGCATGCGAGTCACTATGCATCGATGGGCGTTGTGACGCGGTCCGTCCAGGTCGGATGGGGAGCATCCTCGATTGTCGCGACCCGGCATATCAGCGGCTACGGTGAAACGAATCCTGTCGCACAGGCGTTACGCTGTCCCTGGGCAACGAGTTCGGTATTGGCAGCGCGATTGATGTGTCACTATGGCGAGACAAATGGCGTCGTACAGGTCAACCGATCGGTCTGGAATTTCAGCTCGGCAATCGGTGTCCGTTATATCGGTCGCTATAGCCAAACAACTCCTGTGGCCCAGACACTGCAGTGCACATGGCAGGCCAGTACGTCGGTTGCGATCGCGCACACGAGCCACTATGACGAGACCGATTCCATCACCGCCCGCCTACTATCCGAATACTGGCTGACCACCTCTGTGGCAGCAAGCCTGGAAACTCGCTATCACCTCCTCGAGTTCAATCCCGTGCAGCGGACATGCCGTCTGCCCTGGTCACTGGTTGAGGATCTTTCCATCCAGTCGGTCTGGAATACGCCGGAACTTGTCTGGAACGGACAGATGATCCGAATCCTGAAGGCGACGCTGTCCTGCGATGAAGATAGTCCGGTCTGGATTGCCCGCATCGAGATTGCGGCGGTCGAGGATTTTGCATCGATGCAGATCGGCGATGCGTTGAGCCTGACCTTGGGCCTGGAGTCGTTTGCCTTCATCATCGACGGCAAGACCTTCTCGCGGGCATCCATTGTGGATCGGCAATGCGAGATTACGACTGTCTCTCCGCTGGCGCTGTATGACGCGCCGTTTACCGGGGTGATCCAGATGCATGAGACGGCGGCCATCTCGGCACGCAGGGCTGTCGAATCGCTGCTCGGTGCGGTGGATTGGCACTTGCCAGAGTGGATCATCCCGGCCGATCGGCTGCGGGTCGATGGGGCCACGCCGCTGGTGGCGGCTCGCCATATCGTCGCCGCAATCGGTGGCATCGTCGAGAGTCATCCGGACGGTTCGGTGCTGTGCCGTCGTCGCCATCCGGTGAGTGTGCCGCAGTATGGCTTGGCCGATCTGTCGCACAGCCTCCTGGATGCCGATGTGATCGAGTCACGCGCACAAGTCTTCCCGCAGCGGGGCTACAACCGAATCACGATTGCCAATGAAGAATCTGCCGGCCGCGCCAATGATGACCGGATCGAGTCGATCACCGATCCTGACAATCCCTGGCAGCGCACGGTACGTGCCTACCGGGCTACACCCCGGACGGCGCTGCTGACCCACACCGGGAATCCCGGGACGATCATCGGGGCGCTGGACAAGGTAACGCGCACCGAGACGGAGACCGTCGAATTCGTTGCCGGCCAGGCCAGCGTGCGCTATCCGATCACCCGCATCGTGAGTGCGGTCTGGCGGCATGCCGATCTTGGCGCCATCACGGTCGACCAGAGCAACCTGAGTTCATCCGTTCCAGGCTACAGCCTGCTCGTGATCACCTATACCACCACCTCGCTGGATTGGCGTGTCCATCTGGATGCCGATGAAGATGTGCAGTTCGTGCTGGTGGATGTTTAACCAAGGAGAAGATTTATGGCCAATGCCACGATTCGCGTCCAGTTCGGCAATCCGGACGATGCCAGCGCCGTTCCCGGTCATCTTTCGGCCGAGGTGGATACCCGGCCAACCGGGCTGAATGGCGGGCGCAGTTCGTTCAGTCCGGGGGAGACCGCTTACATCTTGGTCTTCAAGACCGACGATGTCAGTATTACCGACACCATCTGTTCGGCAGGTTCCCTGAGTCCGCATGGGACGACCACGGTCACGGTGACCGAGGAGTTGATGTTCGAGGATGCCGACACCGCCACTCTGGGTAAACCGGCACGGTCCAGCTTGGGGCAGGTGGTCTGGTTTGGGCGCAGTCTCGGGGATCTGACGCTGCAGTCCGATCGGGTCACCGCCAAGGCTGCAAACAAGGGCGTGGGTGTCGCCAAGGTGACCTATGACGCCCTGGCCCAGGTGTATGCCCTGGTGTCGCCGGCCACGCTCAATGGTGAGACGGATTTCAGCATCCTGGCGCTGATCAAGGGCGGAGCCGCGTGATCATCGAGGTCTATCGTGACGATGGTCAGAGAGAAGGCAGCCCTATCACCGAGCCGCTGCTGTCCGATGAGGCGCTGATCCAACGGGGCATCGCCGAGATGGATGCGCATGCCCAGCCGATGAACCAGGTTGAATTGTCTGTTGTATTCCGGCCGGGGCTTCGCCTGGGTCAGATTGTGGAGGCAAGCGACCCCTCGATGGCGATTCCGTATCGCGCCAAGATTGTCGGGATTCAAATCACGCTGACCGAGGATGACATCGATACCCGGCTCACCCTGGAACAACCGCGATGACGTTTCCGCTCAATGAACTGACGCGGCTCATTGCGCCCGATCGAGCCGTGTTGGGCGTGGTAGTCGGGCAACAAGGCGATCAGGTGCGTGTGGCCACTGAACGGGGTGCGGTGATGGCGCAAACGCTCGACACGCTGGCGCAGGGTGACCGGGTGGTGATCAGGAACGGTATTGCGATACGCGCGCCGGTGGCCAGGCAGCGATTTCCTGTTTGAGCAAGACCAAAGGTTGAACAAGGTAACCCGCCCATCGGCGGGTTTCGTATTTCTGGAGGGTGGAATCATGAGCGAAGACGGGATGGAGCGCCGCAAGATGGTGTCCTTGCCGCAAGAGGAGTTCGAGGAAATGCTGGAACGCGCGGCCGAACGCGGTGCCCGCCATGCCTTGAGCGAAGTGGGATTGGATGGCCCGGAGGCGGCCAACGACATTCGGGAATTGAGGAGCCTCCTGGATGCCTTCAATGAAGCCAAACGCACTGCTGGCGTCACCCTCGTAAAAATGATCGTCACGGGTTTGGTGATGGCGGTGCTCGCCGGGGCATTCGTGAAACTTGAGCTGTTTGGAGGTGGGAAATGATTGAGACTTTATTGGGCGGGTTGCTGGGCGGTGCGTTTCGCTTGGCGCCGGAGATACTGAAATGGCTGGATCGCCAGGGCGAGCGTGGGCACGAACTGGCCATGCAGGACAAGGCGCTGGAGTTCGAGAAAATTCGTGGGGCGCAGCGCATGGCGGAGATCGGGGCCAGTGCCGATGCGGCTTGGAATACTGGGGCGATCGAAGCGTTGCGCGATGCCGTGCGTGGCCAGGGTGAGAAATCCGGCGTGCCTTGGGCGGACGCGCTATCGGTCAGTGTGCGACCGGTAATCACATACTGGTTCATGGCCTTGTACTGCGCGGCCAAGACCGCCGCATTCGCTGCCGCATTGCAGGCGAGTGCTGAGTGGACGAGTGCTGTCGTGCATGTCTGGACCGAGGCTGATCAGGCACTGTGGGCTGGTGTGTTGAATTTCTGGTTCCTCGGCCGCGTTTTTGACAGAGTGCGGCCGTGATCAATGTTCCAGAGGCCGCAATTGAGTTGGCTAAGCGATTCGAAGGGTTTCAAAGGGTGCCGAAGTTTGATCCAGAGCGACGTGCGCATCCCTATATCTGCCCCGCAGGTTTCTGGACGATAGGTTTCGGGCATCTGTGTCAGCCAGATCATCCACCCATCAGTATGGCGGATGGAGAAAATTACCTTGCTGAAGATCTGCGGACAGCGTTGCGTGCCACGTTGAAGTATTGCCCTCTGCTCACTACCGAACCAGATGGCCGACTCACTGCCATTGTCGATTTCACATTCAATCTCGGGGCCGGTCGCTTGCAATCGTCGACGTTGCGGCGACGGATCAATCAACGCGACTGGTGTAGTTCAGCGTATGAGCTTGGACGGTGGGTGATGGGCGGTGGCCGGGTATTGCCGGGATTGGTGGCGAGAAGGGCATGCGAAAAGCAATTGCTGCTCTTGGGGCAAGGCATTTGAAGTGTCCTTGTCTTCTTGCTGTTCCCTCGAAAAAAACATACACCCCACGTATGTCGCAACATCATGTTAATCAACGATTGTTTAATTTCTGCGGGATGCGAGTGCATAAACCAAATGTACTAACGCTCCGCTACTGCTCCGATCAGGAACAGGCTTGATCGTCCTCATATCGCTATAACCTGTTGTTCTTCTGCGTTTAATTTAGGGATCGATGCCGCTGGCACGGCTGATGCTCATACAAGGTCAACCGAAACTTAAATGCAAACCTTCCAGGAGAACATCATGAGCGCCCTACGTAAAAACGAGATCTTCGAAACCGAAGCCAACAGTTCAGAAGCCGCCGTTGCCAAGAAAACTTGGGAACCCGTCCTGTACAACATCGTGCGTCGCCCGCGCGAAGAGAATTCAGTAAGCGTCGAAGCAAAGAGTGCCGCCAGCACCGCAAAGAACATCGCCCTGTTCCTGGCCTCCCCGTTCATCGGCCTGGCCTACATCGCCGCGATGCCCTTCGTAGCACTCGGAGCGCTGGCCTACTTCGGCGCCAAGGCTTTCTTCAACAAGGTTCCAGCCGCCAAGCATGTCGCGATGCTGGTTGCCGCCCCGGTCCTCGGACTGGCCATGATCCTGGTCGCCCCGATCGTCGGCGCCGGTGCCCTCGGATACTACGGATCCAAGGCGCTTGCCAGAAACTAACAACAGCCAAGCAGGTCAGAAAATGCCGGGTCGCTCCCGGCTTTTGCTTTTGTGAAGAGGAACTTATGTTCCCTCGGGATCTCACCAGACAAATCTTTCAACTCATCCCTTTACGCAGACAACCTGTTTCAAGGTGTGTAACGGATCGACCAGATCAGCTTGGTTCGCCATGACCGTATCAATGTCCTTGTAGGCACCGGGGATCTCATCGACCACGCCTTTGTCCTTGCGGCAGATCACACCATCGGTTTGACGCACCAGATCTGCAGCTGAGAATTGCTTTTCTGCGGCGGTGCGGCTCATCCTGCGACCCGCACCGTGCGCGCAGGAGGTGAAACTTTCCGGATTTCCCTTGCCGCGCACGATGTAGCTGCGCGCCCCCATGCTGCCCGGGATGATGCCCAGATCACCCTCGCGTGCCCGGATCGCCCCTTTGCGCGTGACCCAGACGTCGGCGCCGTAGTGGTGCTCGACTGCGACGTAGTTGTGATGGCAATTCACGACTTCACTGGTGACCTCGAACGCCGGCAGATGGCGTTTCAGCCCGGCCAAAACTAGTTCGACCATCTCGCGCCGGTTCTGCATCGCGTATTCCTGCGCCCAGGTGACCGCCTCGACGTAATCAGCAAAATGTTTGCTGCCTTCCGGAAAATAGGCGAGGTCGCGGTCGGGGAGGTGAATCATCTGGCGTGCCATGTCCTGGCGAGCCAACTCGATAAAGTAGGATGCCATGGCATTGCCGATGCCACGGCTTCCTGAGTGCAACATCACCCAGACCTGATTCGACTCGTCTAGACAGACCTCGATGAAATGATTGCCGCCACCCAAGGTTCCCATCTGGTTTGCCCATTTGGAGAACTTGCCGAAGGACTTCAGCAATTTGGGATGCTTTCTTGTCATGACGTCCAGCCGGGCTTCGAACGGCCTGGCCGCATCGACCAAAACGCGGTCATCCCTGTGTTGTTCTCGACCCACCGGTACATCCCGGGAAATCTGATCGAATACTTTGCGCAGGGACTTCTCGTCAAGATCGTTGCCTGTGATCGATAATCGGCAAGCCACCATGCCGCAGCCGATATCGACGCCCACGGCGGCAGGAATGATGGCTTTGTGGGTGGCAATTACTGAGCCGATCGTCGCACCAATCCCGAGATGGACATCCGGCATGGCCGCGACGTGATGATGGATGAACGGCAGGCTGGCAATATTCGTCAGTTGCTGCTTCGATTTCTCATCGGCATCGTCAGTCCAGATTTTGACGGGGACACGCTGTGTGGTCAGGACTTCCTTGATCGGCATGTTCTACTCTGACTCTCGAGTTTAGCTATCAAGCATTCTTTCGCATTCCACCATGAGCGTTCGGCCAATCTCTGACTGGTAATTGGGATCAAGCGATTCCATCATTTCATGGGCGGTATGCAACCCAGCTTCTCGGGTCAAAGTTTCTGCAATCTGCCTGGCCAACTGATCACTGAGACCGGAGAGGTGTCTTCGTTCTTCCGCCGGCATACTCCGCTTCGATCTGGATAGCCACTCAGCCGCGAGCGTTGCACCTTGGGCTTTGGTCATCCATTTCTCGTGCTCGTAGTAAATGGATAGCCGCTCGGCAACGAGCGCGAAGATCAAGGCAATGCTTGTTCCTCGATCTGTCGTCGACGTAGGAGGCGCGTTCTGATCGAAAATCAACTAAGCTAAGATTATTTAGTGCGATCCGTAGGCAGCGGCCATCATCTTCTCGGTTCTCTTGCGCTGTGCCTCTTCAACCGTCAATCCGATGAGGGATTCTGGCGGAAGATTCACATCCCAATGTTGCTGGAACAGGACAAGCATTCCTCCGTTGGCGAAGTGAGCGCGGTAAAACTTTTCTTCATAGGAGGGCGCATTGGCCCGGGCGATGAGTTCGACGGACTGGATAATCATAGAAGTGGATTTCTGGGAAAAGAGTTGACTCTATTTACGTCAAAGTATCAGCTCGACTTCAACATCCAAAGCGTCGAATTGGCTGGTTTTTATTATTCTATTCGGCGGAATAAGCCGCGTGGCCGGCGATCGTCTAACCAGTTGAATGATATAGGCACGTGATATGGCCAAAATGTGGCGGCGCATCCCGGGTTAAAGTGGCAATTCTGTTTGCACTGAAATATCAACCAGTTCAGAGTCCCCGGCGGCAGACAGCGTACTGGCCCTGACCCCGAGCAAACGAATCTTTTTGTCCAGAGGAACGCGGCGCAGGCATTCCCCAGCTGCTTGGCGAATGCCCTTTAATGCGCCGGGCAACCATACCAGAAGCATCCATCCACGAACACTGCAAGTCGAAGTGAAGGGAATGCGATATCTGGCGTTCCGGGAAGTTTCGGGCGAACCCTGTACCGGAAGCCATGCTTCCAAAGCGCCTGGCGAAGCATCAGTTCAGGTCCGGTATCGCGGTTCTATATCCTGGCCATCTGCTGCGACCGGGTGAGCGGAGGCCGCTTCCTTCCTTTATGCTTTGCCACCTGGATCTCCGTATCTCAATAGCCTCGTTGGTCCGCGTTGTCTTTACTTAGTTGCCACATGAATATAGGATGCTCCCTGGAAACTTGAGGGACAACCATGGGTATCGAAAATTGCAGGACTGAAGTCGTCAACCCCGGGTTTCCCGTAAGATGAGGCGGTTGTCGCGGACTGCAGCTGCCAGGGTGCACCTGCCGCTTTCAAAATGATGAGTTCCTCGCCATCTGTTGCCTTAGGGCCAAACGCCGCTATGACCGATCGATGCGGGAGCTTCCCTTTCTGGGGCGAACTGCCGCTAACGGCAAAGAGATAAGAATTTAGCCAGCCTTCATGAAAAAGAAATCCAAACAGCCGGTTGCAGTCGATCTTTTCTCGGGGTGCGGCGGCCTGACACAGGGACTTCGCGACGCGGGCTTCGTCGTGGGGGCCGCTGTTGAAATTGACTCCCTGGCGGGAGAGACCTATGCGGCGAATCACCCGGGAGTGAAACTTTTCAACCACGATATCCGAACACTTTCCACATCCAAGGTCATGGATGCGTGCGGCATAGGCGTCGGAGAGCTCGACCTGCTTGCCGGCTGTCCGCCGTGCCAGGGATTTTCTAGACTTATAAACAACAACAAGAGGGATCGGATGGATGATCCCAGGAACCGCCTCATCGACGAGGTGCTGCGGCTCGTTGGGGAAATGCAACCCAAGGTCGTGATGCTGGAGAACGTCCCGAACCTATCCCGCTACACGCGTTATGCCGATTTCAAGAGAGGGCTGCGCAAGCTCGGATACCAGATCTCGGACCAGGTTCTCGACGTGGCCGACTTCGGGGTGCCACAACGCCGTAGACGGCTTGTCGTGTTGGCTTCGCGGCTTGGGCGGATATCGCATATTTCCCCGACGGGGAAACGCATGACCGTGAGAGATGCGATAGGCAAGCTGCCAAACCGGATTGTCAGGAACGACCCCCTCCACAATCTAGAGGAGCGGCACAGCGAACGCATTCGTGAACTGATCAGGGCCATTCCCAAGAACGGCGGCAGCAGGACTTCCCTCTCTCCAGAACTCGCACTCAAGTGTCATGAGCGGCATGACGGGTTTTTCGACGTCTACGGACGCATGAGCTGGGATGAGGTGGCACCGACAATCACAGGAGGCTGCATCAATCCCTCGAAAGGCCGGTTCCTTCATCCAACCGAGGATCGCGCGATAACGCTCAGGGAGGCTGCCATACTGCAGAGCTTTCCGGCGAGCTACTCCTTTTCGCTGCGCAGAGGCACATACGCCGCGGCCGAGATGATCGGCAACGCACTTCCTCCGGCCTTCTCCCGCATGCAAGCAGAGGCGATCAAGATCCACCTGTCCAAGCAAGCTGCCTGTTCCTGAGACCTTGACCATGGATGGCACTGGAGCCGGGACCTCCTTTCTTTCCCCTCTTCGCGGCTCCCCCTCCGAAGACGACATCCGCAACGCGATAGGCACCATCAAATCGTGCTTTGCAAATGACGCAGGCATGGCTGCGGAGCTGGCCAGAATCCTTGCCGCATCGGGGAGCACTCTCTCGGTTTGCGCCGATGTGGTCGCCGACGTGGCTTCCACCGGCGGCCCAACCTCCTTGAGCACATTGATATCTCCGCTGTATCTTCGCGCGGGGGGGGCTGTGGTTCCGAAGCTGGGGGTTCCTGGCCGACCGGCCGGTGGAATTGATTGCCTGGCACAGGTTGGGGGATACAGGACGGAACTTTCCGTTTCGGAAGTTTCGGACATCGTCCATGATTCCGGATATGCGCATTTCCTTGCGAAGGGCGACATGGCCCCGCTTGACGGAAAAATGTTCAAGTTGCGTCAGTCGATGGGTGCGCAGGGTATCCCCACCCTGGTGGCCGCCAGCCTGCTATCCAAAAAGCTTGCGGTCGGAGTGAAACATGCGGGACTCGACATCCGGGTCGCACCCCACGGGAACTTTGGCAATGACTGGGCAACTGCCGAGGAAAACGCGCGACTGTTCGTCCGTGCCGCACGGATGCTGGGAATAGATGCGACGCCGGTGCTCACGGATGGACGTTATCCCTACCAGCCTTATCTCGGCAGGCGGGAATCTCTCGTTGCCCTCGACGAAATCTTTCGGGGAGGGGCATCCCCATGGCTACAAGATCATACCGAGATGTGTCGTGCCCTTGCCATGGCATGCCTCCCAGCAGAGCTGCATGGTCGGGTTGCGAACGTGCAGTCGAGTGAACTCAGGCGGCATTTCGAGGCGAACCTCGTTGCACAGGGGGCCGGCATGGGTGGTTTTGACAAAGTCGTGGAAGCGACCCGTAGGGAGCACACGGGTTGCGTCACCGCACTGAAGGACGGCTTCTGCTCATATCCTCTGGGCGGCCTGCGCGAAGCAATCGTTGAATGGCAGAGGTTGCGGCTGGTTGATCATGTGCCGTTTCCTGATCCGGTCGGGCTGATCCTTCTTGTTCCTCCGGGAAGCTGGGTTGCCAGGGGCACCCCGATTGCGACCGTCAGGGCGCCAGGAGAAATTATGTCCGGCGTCATACTTAAGCTTGGCCAGATAATCGGTACCACAGTACGACTGCCCAGCAGAACCAGTTTCGAGGCCATAGATGACTAAGTATTGCTGCTTTTTCTGCCCTTCAAAAGACTACTCCGAGAAGGAGCTTGGCGACAGGTGCCCATCTTGCGGGCGGACGTATGGATTCGTCCTGGACCATCCGCCAGCGCAAATTCGGAACTTCCGGATCATCCGTGATCTCAGCCGGGGGTTCTACGGCGCTGCCTATGTTGCCGAGAGCGGTCTTGTCGGGCGGAAGTACGTCGTCAAGGTATCCCCTTCGGAATTCTACAGTTTCTTCAGGAAGCCACCTTTTGAGGAGGAGGTGAGGCTCCATGCGGAGCTGGCTGGCAATGCCACCCACGTGGTCGGCATCTCCGACGCGTTTGAGGAAACGGTTTCCTTCTCGGATGAGGCGGCAACCAGCATTCCCTGCAAGGTGACCATTCTTGATTATGTGGAGGGGGATCTGTTCAGGGCTTTTGCTGCCGGAGATACCACTCCCAGTGCGGCGTCGGTCTGCCAGGTTGCCATCGACCTTCTCCAGTTGCGCGCGGAACTGGAAGCAAACAAGCTCAATCACAACGACCTCCATTCAGAAAACCTGATCGTGGAGATGTTGCGTCCCGAGTCCAGGCGGCCGGATGCGATAGATCCCTCGTTACGGGTCATGGCGATAGACCTGGGGAGTATTTCGGACGAGAGCAAGAGCACCGACGGCCGCCTGGGGGACCTCGCGTTCATCGCGGAGCATGTCGATGCCCTGCTCGCAAGGCTTCTTGCCAGGCCGGAACAGTTGGAGGACCGGGACTTTCGCATTGCGCTGGCCTTGCAGGGAATCATCGGCGGCATGAAGTCCGATGCCCAGAACCTCAGGCTGCCGAACCCGGCGGACATGGTCGCCCAGGTCAGGGAATCATTCTATAGGGCGTCGCATCATTGGCGTCCATGGAGAACCCCACTGAATCTCAAGGGATTCGCCGACCACTACAATGCCCAGACGCTGGAATCCTGGGACGTGCCGAAACTGCTGGTCGACCCGGACAACAGGTGGCTGACCGAGATCACCCGTCCAGGACCGCAAATAGTCACAGGAATGCGTGGCTGCGGGAAGACGATCCTGCTGCGTGCCCTCGACATTCATGCCCGTGCCGCGCAACGGGAGGATGAGGCGCCGGAGAAGGTCATCCAGCGGATCAGGAATGATCGCTTTGTCGGGCTCTTCGTCTCCGCGCAAAGGCTGCTAGACCTGCGCGAGCAGTCCCTATTCAAGCTCGAACATCGCCTTACCCGGCTCTTCGTTGCCTATGCACTCCAGGCCGTCCGTGCGTTGATGCATCTTAGGGATGTCGATTCCTCGACCATTGCGCCGGGGGCGCATGCACGCATCGGCTTCGCCGTCTCGGACTATCTGGATGGCGCAGGTGACATAAACCATTGCATGTCCCTGGACGACCTCGAGCAAAGGCTCCAGAGGATAGCCGTTCTTGCCGTAAGCGGCGGGGAGAAGTACCTCGTCAGGCAGGCGCCTGCGGAGGTCTTCAACCATCTTGCGGAAAGCCTGCGGGAGTGTTCCGAAGTTTTCGAATCGTCATCGGTCTTCTTTCTTCTCGACGATGTTTCAACGAGATACCTCGAGCTCGACAAGATCGAGGCACTTCTGTCGGCACTTCTGTTCCAGAGCCCCACATGCGCATTCAAGTTTACTTCCGAGTGGCAGACGATTGAACTCGGCCTGAAGTCACCGGGCAGAAACCATCCGATCCGCGTTGGCCGCGACCTCACCGTGTTTGACCTGGGTGCAGATGTCTTCAAGACGATCAATGCCCCGGGCATCGTCGGAAAGGACTTTGTTTCCCGCATACTTCAGCAGCGCGCTGGCCTCCATGCACAACACCCCAGGCAGCGGGATCCGAAGGTAATTCTCGGCGACGTAACCTTGGAGCAGGTTGCCAGGGAGATCGGGTCATCCAATGAAGGCTCGTCACAGAAGAAGCGTGTATACAGGGGGCTTTCTTGTCTCACGAGCGTTTGCGTCGGGGATATCGGGGACGTGATCAAGCTTTACGAAGAGATCCTCCGGCGCGCTGGCGACTCGAACCTGTTTCCCATCTCTCCCGAAGTCCAGTCCGAGTGCTTCCAGGAGATGAGCTCGCGACGCCTCTATGATCTCAACCGGCGCGCCAACTATTTCAAGAACCATGCACTGGCCTTCGCGCAGACTGCCCATGACCTGCTCGTCCGCTCGTTCCGCAACGGATCGAAGAACGGGAATACGCCTGTCCGGTTGAGGCAGTACTCATCAATCTACGTGAGGGTGACGGCCGAGGACGAAAACAGCCAGAAGCAGCAGATCGACCGGCTCCGTGACCTCATAGATGCAGGCGTCTTCGTGTTCGCTGGCGGGGCTCCGCGCTCAAAGACGAAAGACTCCGACCCCATCCAGCAATTTATCCTGAGCTACCGGAAGATCTACGGTCTTGCGGCATTCATCGGTCTCGCGGACCGGGACCGTTTTGAACTTTCCGGAGACGACCTCAGCCAGTGGCTGGAGCTCGACAACCTGACGGCCGCGAAGGAAATCCTTCTCCGCAACCAGATCAACGATGAAGTGGAAGCTGCTTCGGCGGCACAGGAGGAAAGCGGCCAGCTGTCCGGGTCGGAGGCGGTGCCAAAAGAGAATTTCTTACCAGAGCCGGCGGCCCAGGCCACAACTGCCGCTCAATTTCCAACCGAAGCAGGGCAGGGTGATTTGTTCGGCGCTGCCGCAGGTGACAAGACATCCCCGGCGATAAGGCTCAACGGCGCAAAAATCGATGTATCAATACGACAGATTTCCGACGATGAGTTGCGTTCAATTCCGATAGGTGCCGTGCTCACGGGATTGGGATTCGAGGACAGAACGCTGGCGTCGAACCGGCATCTTGCCGCAATGCTCAGGCCAGTGAGCGTGCAAGCAATCAAATACCCTCTCGAAGGCCACACAAGTGAAATTCTTGATGTGTGGAGCCGATCCGGAGCCACCGTCGTCGAATCCCCATACGGAGAGGCGCTGGTAACCCTTCCGCGCCTGGATGGCCTTGCAATCGTGGATGTGTCCGGCCTGGCAAAACCAATAATCTTCAAGGCCGTTCGGAGCGAACTTATGTCCAAGGGGAGGGTCCTGCTATGTCACGCCTCGGCCCAATGGCATTACCCGCTGCAAGAAGATCTGGAGAAACTGTTCGCAGCGGAGAAATTGAAAGAGCCGGTAGCCTTCCTCGAGAGCCTGGCAGAAGTCCTGATGGGCGAGGACGGTCCTTACACCGATGTCAGGCTGCTTGACGAAAAGTCGGACCCTTCGCGAAACAGGACATTACTGGCCTTTGCTTCCCCGAAGCACGAGCGGCTTTTCTCGCTACTGGACAAGCGCGAGTTCGACCAGATTGAGGTCATAGCCCCGTCGGGGGACACCCCGCGCGCCAAGGTTGCAAGCTACGCGGCTGAATTCATCTGCCAGAACTATGCAAATGCCAGCGTGACCAGGCTCGACACCGACGACCTGCTCGGCCTGGTCGGGTATCTGGACCAACAGTATCTCGAAATCTATGGCACGGGAGGGGCGAATCTCGAGCTCGGCCTGACTGGATCGAAAATGCAGGCGGTTGCGGCTGCCATACTAAGTTCCACTAGAAAGGTATCCCAGGCATGGTACCTAAGTCCGAAGAGGTTCGATGCGAAACGGTTTTCCAAGGGTGTCGGCCCGATAAGGGTTTTTGATGTCCGTGCCCCGAACGGGCTCGCAAACTGACAGGTGCTGCTGGCGATGAATCTGGACCTGAATAAACTAATCGATGCGGTGGGGAAGTTTCGGCCTGGTAGCCCCCTGGACAAGTACATCTCGGATGCCGTGTTTCCAAATTTCAAGAATATAGAACCGGGAACGAGGATCAGCTTTGACTTTCCTCTCACTGCACTGGTTGGAGCCAACGGCAGCGGAAAGAGTTCGATCCTCCATGCGCTCTGGGGCATGCCAAAAAGATACAGCACCAGCAGATTTTGGTTTTCGACGGCGGTTGATCCAATTGCAGAGGGCAGCACGGGCGGAATAAACCGGTATTACTACTCTCACTGGGTATCAAGCCTGGGCAGGCTGGTACAGACCAAGAAGGTTCGCGGCAGGAAGCGGCTAGGGTACTGGGAGCCAGCCCGCGCAATGCCGAATGACGGCATGGAGCCCATGCCTGATCCGGCACCTGCCAATCTTCCCCATCGATCAAAGGACCGATGGAATCCCGTGGACCGCAAGGTCGTGTATATCAACTTCAAGTGTGAGTTCAGCGCCTTTGATCGCTACTTCTATTTTGCACCGAGAGGGGTGACCCTGGAGGATCGCCAGGAGGTCATCCTGAAGGGGGCACAACGGCTCCGTGTCGTGTTGGACAAGGGACTGACGAGCTATGCCCCCGGAGGAAGAGAGGCAGTCTTCGAACATCGCGATCTCACCGACGATGAGCTGAAGTGGGTGAAGTTTACCGGCTGAATTGTTACCTCCATTCCCGTGGCTTCGTCTGCGGGGATTTGCTTTAGGCAAACTTTGACTGATCTGTAACGGGCCCAATTTTCCGGTTATACATGCAGATACTTAATCCACCGCACCGCGAAACCATCCATTATCATGGTGGTTCCTTGCTGGATTAGTCGGTTCGAACAGCGGCAAAATTAACGTGATTACTTATCTGTCCGAGGAATGCCAGCTTTAGCCGGATGGCATCGACGCCATCACTTTTAACACACCCTGCAATAGATGCCGCTTGCGCAAGCTATGTTAAGGCAGCTCTAGGAGAGCGTTGTGAAAACAGAAATTATCGAGTTTTCAGATGAGGTCATACAGTCGATCTTTGGCGCTGAGGCTGCTGAAGACGAGGATCCAAAACGCTTAAAGGAATATTACTTCAAGAGTGACATCTATCGAAGTATAACTGCCGACTTACCCTTGAGAATAATTGTAGGGCACAAAGGGATCGGAAAGTCGGCCCTAATCACAATTGCAATCCAAGAGGATTATCTTCATCAGAAAGTACCGATTCTGATCCAACCAAATGACATATCCGCTCTTGGCACTGGAAGTTCCGATTTCTTAAAGCTCATAAATGAATGGAAGGTAGGGCTAAATGAAATTATTGCGAGGAAAGTGCTGCGCTCTCTAGGGCTTAACGAAGATCAAGGAATTTTGTCATCACTGAAACAGTATGGCGGCAAGCTCGTGAGTTTTATCATTGATGCCGCAAAGCCGATTTTGGAAAAAGGCGTAAATATTGATGCCTCGCACAAGGCACTTTTCAAGCATCTTACTGAGTCCCAAGGGATAAATGTTTACCTTGATGATCTTGACCGCGGATGGCAAGGAAGGCGGGAAGATATCACAAGAATATCGGCACTATTAAACGCAGTCAGAGATATAAATAATGAAAACAAGAGTGTTCGGTTCAAAGTGGCCCTTCGCTCAGATGTGTATTTTCTCGTGAGGACATCCGACGAGTCTACCGACAAAACTGAGGGAGCAGTAGTCTGGTATAGCTGGACGAATCACGAAATACTCGCCTTGCTAGTAAAACGAATTGAAACATATTTTGGACGTACTGCTGGAGAAGCCGTGCTTATAGCAAAGAGGCAGCAGCAGCTTGCCAATTACTTAAATGTCGTAATGGAGCCGCGCTTTACTGGAAGGGGAAGATGGTCAGATGTTCCCATTCACAAGATACTAATGTCTCTTATTCGAAAACGTCCACGGGACTTGGTAAAGTTGTGCACGCTCGCAGCGAAACACGCACAAAAGCGCAAATCGCGGATTATTCAGACAATAGATTTCCAGAGTATCTTCGAAGAATACTCTCAGGGTCGCGTGCAAGATACTATCAACGAATATCGTACAGAGCTACCAGACATTGAACGTCTAATTATGGGGATGAAGCCTATTAAGAGACATAAGAGCACAGCGAACGAATACGTATACTCTACTGATGCTTTGGTAAAGAAATTGGCAAATATAGTTGAGCAAGGTAAATTTACTTTTCCAGACAAGCAAATTCGAAGTAATCGTGATCTCGCTCATTTTCTCTATAAGATAAATTTTCTTACCGCACGGAAAGAACTACCTAACGGCGAGATACTGAGAAAGTATTTTGAGGAGAATCGCTATATCACAGGACGGTTTGCAGATTTCGGATTCGGCTGGGAGGTTCATCCGGCATACAGATGGGCACTTCAGCCAGACACTCTGGGGTCGATATTTGACGATTTGGAGCTTACGTCTGACGAGGCATCCGCCCTCAACTGAAACAACGACGCAAAACCTAAAGCTAAACATCGACTGATCTTTGCGAGCGACGTCGCTGTGACTCAGGCTTTGTTTTCCGCAGACGAACTCTCATCTGCTATCATTACCCCACACGCGGACAGAACAAGGTTGTACCGGGTCGCCTCTGCACCACCAAATATAATCAACGGGTTAGGATAAAACCTAACCCGTTGTCATTTTATCTGGGCAAGAACGGCATATATCAAACACTTTGTAAAATTTCATCAATGCCCTATCCCTCAGATAATCCCCGCCGCTGTCACATCCTCTTCCTGAGTGACTACCGCAGTGGCGGTGCGCGCTAGTCTTCGGCGATCATACTCAGTTCTGCGATCAACTTAGCCTTGTTGCTGACTTGCAGCTTGCCATAGATCGATTGAGTATGATTGCGCGCTGTCGCAGGTGCTACGTTGATCAGGCGGGCAATTTCCTTGTGGCTAAGTCCAGCGGCAATGTGCCTCGCAACCTGTAGTTCTCGTTCCGACAATTCGTCCGCAGCGGCCCGTTTTCTTGTCCCCAGAAAAAGCAAGCCCTCCTGTCTTAAGGCACGGACGACAATGTGACGGCCTCGGTAGCGTGTTCCATTCGCTGTTACAAAAGCATCTAACAATGGGGTTGGTAATAGCACCTCGTTCCAATCAGGCCACTCCAAGTGAAACAAATTCGTCAAATTGGGCTCTGCGAATTGCAGTAAGCCCTTTCTGTCGGAGAAACCTCGAGCATAGTGCCGATTTTCTATGCCCACACGATCCAAATGAATTGCCCGATGGATCGTGAGTGCTTCCATCAAATGCGGCGAAAGCGCTTCGCAAAGTAGTCGCTCTTGTTCTGAATAATGCCAATCCGGGTTGGCTCGGTACAGCGAAATCCATTGACAGTAATTGCCGTCACCTTGATTAGTGGCGATCAACACATTCTGGTGTTCAAATCGCTTTAAGAAGCCAAGCATTCCCTGCCTTTTCCGTCCCTTGTAAAAGGTTGCGGATTGAAAATTCACAGCATGTCCTCTGTGCTTAAAGACTTCAGGAACGACAGCATCCTGATGCTTGACCTCCTCATAATCGATCATCATTTCTTCTGGCTCTTCGTGTACATGTACATTGTGCACGTCCAGACCTAGTGGGGTGATGGCACCCGTACCCCACATCGATTTCTCGAATTGGAGCGCAGGTTTGACAAGTTCGAGCACCCGGTCTTCAAACGCGCCGAGGGGTGCCTCACGAGTGGCGCGATAGATTTCCAGCAGTAGCCCTGAGTATTCCTGTTTCACGATAGTTCGCCAGGCTTTTTGAGAAAAATTGCCGAATAGATAATTTTTAGACTACAGCCCGAAGCAGGAGAATCTTATCGCGCATAACCTTATTTTTAATATGGTATTGATTTGGTTCGATCTTATGTTGATTTAACCAATAATATCAACGAATTTTTCTCTGGATTGGTCTTAACAAATGATGCATTTGCATCATTAACTTTGAGGACGGATTTCGCGAGAATCGAATGAACGCTGATAAGTTCTTCAGGTGGTTTATTTCATTATCTCAGAGTAACAAAAAGAGTCATGCCAGCTGTTCAAGCGAAAAGGCCCAGCTATCGGAAGCAAGCACTTGGTGAGCTGGTGAAGCAAGCTCACCAGGAGGAACTCAGTCGTGCCCTCAATGTCCTCGCCGGATATTTTGATGAATGGCGATCCGGGAAGATCGACAGCATTGAGCTGATCCAAATTATCCACAAGTTCCACCAGCAAACGGCACATGAGATTTTTGTGCGGTACGAAATGGGTGACCATCGGGCGCTTGTTGCTAACGCAGTTGCTACTGGAATGCTTGAGCGTAACCAACTGCCAGACGAACTGATCCGAGATATGCAACGACTCATTGCCTACTTTGAGGTTGCTGCTGCCAAAGAGCGGTTCATACCCTCGAAACGAGGAATTGTTGGGAGCGAAGCGTGGTAGTTTTCTCAAGGCAAGTCAAAACGGTAGCTGACGAATTGGAGCAATAAAAAGAGTGAGTCCATTTGAAGCTGCAATGATTATCTGCTTCGGTGTGAGTTGGCCTGTGGCCATATGGAAGACCTTGAAGACCAAGCAGGTGCATGGAAAAAGTCTGGTCTTCCTCGCATTGGTAGCTAGCGGCTACGGCTTCGGCATGATCCACAAGTCACTGCACAATTTCGACTGGGTGATTTTCCTGTACGGATTCAACTTCCTGATGGTATTAACCGAACTGAGTCTTTGCCTAGTCTATGGAAAACGAAACAAGGACAATGTATTCGATTTCGAAGCGACGGCGGACACCCTGTTCGATGGCGACGAAATTCACCGGCCTGTACTTCGACTGATTTCAGTGACAGAGGGGCCAACAATAGATTCCAATCTTGAGGAGAACTCCGATGATCATCAAATCAGGCTTGTCCAGAATTTAAGAAAACACGGGTGGTAACCCCGACTCATACATTCGATATTCCGAACCGTTCAACCTAACCAATCAGGAGAAGTCTCATGCGTTTTTCAAAAATTGCAATCGTAGCTATTTGCGCCATATCTCTTTCGACTTTTGCAGGTACGAGAGCCGAAGAAACGAAGTCAAAGCGTGATGAAGGCAAGATCGAAATGGACAAGTCGAATACCACGATCGCTTCCCTCACTGCTGGCGGCAATGCCAGTAGTTCCCAGAATCCAACCCCAAAACAAAACAAGACAACAAAGGCAGGTTCGGAACAGACTCAAGGAGACAACGTGCAAGGCTTGTCAACCTCGGATCGTCGCTATCGCTATCACGACTGACAAAGCCACAAGAAGAATTACCTATTTGAGTAATCCCTTTTTATTTCCTCCACCGATGTTTTTATGCATCGGTTTGAATCCCGGCCTTGCGCCGGGATATTTTTTCCTCAAGTAATGTCTGGCGTGAGCGGCAAGTGAGCGGCAAGTGAGCGGCAAGAATGCAACCAAGCAGCTTCCTCGGATTGCCCATGTGCGCCCACATGGCAGAGTGACTTACTTCGCTCTCGCTCCCTCAAGATCATCATCATTGATGACATCTCATGGTCTGCAATTCTCCTGTATGGAGCTGAATTAGAATAGTTGAACTTGCGAATTGATGGCACAGTGTACTTTGTAACCCAACTCTGCGATCTACAGATGCTCGATTCCGTACCGCCATCCCTACTCCACTGGAGCATCACATCCTTGTCGCTCTGGCTGGCAAGCTTTGCGTTCCGTGG
>Ga0172380_10002336_pt1 | contig 29579 bp, 18 predicted proteins | sample Leawe162metaG_FD_119747 | JGI IMG/M metagenome (GOLD analysis project Ga0172380, IMG submission 119747) | Leachate microbial communities from a municipal landfill in Southern Ontario, Canada - Leachate well 162 metaG | ecosystem: Engineered > Solid waste > Landfill > Unclassified | place... | reverse complement strand
CATACGACACATTTGCCATATTCGGCCCAGACGATTGGTTCTCTAATAATATAGACGGATTCGTGCCGGAGATGTCAAAGATCACGGCCACGGATAAAACCGAAATATCTGGGGAATTTGAAATGTTCATCGTTATCCAATTAAAAAGGGCAATCGAAATATTATACTTTCAATCGCCCTTTGATTATTTTAATCAATGCCCAAAGGGGCTTAGGTTATTCTTATGCCGTCACCACATTCACGCAGAGGGTATCAGCCCCGCTTCCGTCAGTGATTACACCCATAACGGTATTGTTAGTTACCGTCCATGTGACAACCACATTCGGACTTCCTACACCATCCCAACTTGCATTCAGGGCCGTTTCTACGGCTGCTGGTGTCGCGCCGGTAATTTCAGGCAATGTCTCGCCATTCATATAACCGTTCAGAGTATAAGTTCCCGCATCGGTTGGGAGGGCAAATACAAAGAAGTAGTTGTCGTCTGCATTCCATTCGCAAGCTACTTGGCAAGGCTGCATCAATGGCACATCCGTTGGAAGCGTTCCAGGGTCTTCAGCGCAACATTCTGCATCAGCCGCTACTTGGATATATCCGTCTTCTGCTGGGCTGTCTCCGGATAAAGAACTTGTCCCTCTTACATACCATACGTCATTTCCTACCCTTAAAGGACTACCGCTTACAAGACGGAATACGTGGAAACTTTGAGGAGTTGGAGCATCCGTAGATGCAGATGTTGTTGGTACGAAATTAAACCCGGTTACAATGCCGTAGTTTGAAATAGGTACTGCCCAATAATCACCGTCAAGATTCGCACCATTTCCAGGGGTAGGAATAGGTTGAATAACACCTACTTCCAAATCGGATGTAAGGTACACATCATTATTGTGCTTGATTACGAGTGCTGGTATGAAAGTAGCTGCCATCTTATTAGAATTTTATTGGGTTAGTTCGCTAATGCTTTTTCTTTTGCGACCTCAAGTTTAGCCCGGAACTCTGTCAAAGCAGGGTTTCCTTCTTCTGTACCAAACCATGAGGCCAGTTGTTCAATTCTTTGATCTTGGGTAAACTTTCCGGAACCGATAGCAAAGATGATTTTCTTCTCTTCGGTATATTGGGCAGTATTCCCTTCAAAATAAATCAGGTTCATTTCCAGAGCATGAGACACTTCGGTAATTACCGTTTGCTCTGATTTTTCTACAATCTCCAAAAACTCTTTCGGGCTATTGTTTGCCTTTTGGATCAGGTGAATCAACTTTCTTTCAGGGGTTTCGTCCCATACATTTACCAAACGGCAGATGGCATTAATGCGATCTTCATTGTACTTGTATGGAGTCTTTTTATTGCCGGTATTCAAACGAAGTTCATATACCAGCGATTTCGCCCTTGTGATAAGTTCATCTTCATCCAAAAGAACTTCTGCTTTCTTGTCCAGTTTCACTTCCCGGTAAATAGCGGTTGCGCTTTCGGGGCGGTCTGGATTATCCAGATTGTAAAATGATTTTTCAAGGTAATCATATAGGTTGATGGAGTTTCCTTCGCGAGCCACACTCATAAATCCATTCTCCATTCCTATCTTATCTTCAAAGGGACGCTCAACGAACCCTTTTGCTTTTTGCTGATCAATGTCAATCGTATCACACCCGTTCAAGTATCTGATCTCTTTAAAAGCCTTTGTCTTTCCGTCTTCGGCCAGCACTGAAGTTCTACCTTTAGTTGGAATCCAACGAATTGATGGGGTATTAAGTTCTTGCTGATAAGCGGTTCCTCCGGTTCCATCCATGATGAATCCGCTTCCTTTCTTTTCTACAAGTTCGTAATACTTTACCGGGGCTTTATCTTTTTGAGACATATTAAGACGCTTTTACGGGGTTTACTAAAATCCACTGGTTAGGGCAATGTACGGCCATACCTAAACTTTGTGCGGCCCATCCACCGATGTCGTTACATCCACCTGGAGCATTACGATAATCGATGTAATGTTCTTCGTAATTGCCAGTCCACTGTCCGTTTCCGTAGGTATAAAATTCTACCGGATTCAGAGGACGGCCATTTTCGCTTGTACCATCCTGCGGCATCATGATCGCCAGGGAGTTGAAGTAATCACTACCAATGTAGCGATAGTCAGACCAGCTATCCATTTTCTTGAAGTCAAGATCAAAGCCCATGTAGCTATATTTCTTGATGCCAAGTTTTGCCATTTCTGTTTCGTAAGGACTGTCCACCAATGAACCCAGACGTTTGTACGCTTCCCACATATCCTGACCAACCGTGTTACGGGCTACCAGTTTATTGGTGCGGTCAACCATAGAGAACATGAACTTCGTGCCATGAAGTACGGTGAATTTCTTTGTGCGCTTCCGGCTGTCCTGATACAGGAAGATTGGTTCTCCATCTGCCTCAAGATCAAATCCGAGATCACTACGATAGTCATACACATTACCGCCACCATAACGAAGTGTGGGGAGCAATCCGTAGAAACCTGTGTGGTTGTTATCAACCGTAGCACCTACCCCGCTAATCAGGGATTGGTTTGTTACAGGCGTACCGATAAAGGCACTCATATTCAAGGCTGCACGAATACCTTCACGCATATCCTGTGCTTCCTTAATATCCCATGCATCCATTGGATTACCCTGGGAATCATATACGATAGTGAATTGGAAGTTATCGCGATAGCCGGTCAACAGGTCAACGCAAAGTCTCCAATCGCGACGTACACGAAGCGGGTGAACGACTTGAGAATATCCGATTGAAGTCAGACTGTTCGTTACTTCAGTACAATTACAACCACCGACCATGCGAGCAGTACCGATGAGATACGCCTGATTTGCCTTTACACTTACCGTTACATCTTCATCCAAAGGAGTGATTTCAAAACGGTGAGCATAGGGAACGGAATTGTCGATGTCCGTAATCTGGTATTGAACCTGATTGTCTTTATCAAAGAAAGAGAATCCAATTTGGGGCAAGCTGTATGCTCCGCCTTGTCCGTGGTTAGCCTTTAAAAGCTGCACGAATGCTGGAACACCGGGGCCAGTACCCGTTACATTTGCTGCCACATAAACATTCCAGTCTGGATCACAAACGTAGTGATTGAACCATTCCTTAGTGGTGGAATTGGTCGGGTTTGTCATGGGGAACATTTCCTCCATGAAGTTAATATCAATAGGCTTTCCACCGCATCTTATTTGCTTGTGGATGAAGTTTGCGGTTATTAACGTTCCGAGGTTTGGGTCGCCGCAAGCTGCTCCGCCCGCATTGAAGTTGTTTGGGTCGGCTCCCGCCCCTATATTCATATCAATAATAGGCAGCGCAAGGGTTTGCGATGTGCTTAAATTCTTTTGACAGAATTGTGGTTCGTTTGTAAACAGATTTACGTCTGGCATATCCTGGAATTTAATGAGTTATTAGTTTGCTACTGGGGTATAAAATTCTTTTGCTTTCTTCTGATTATCTGTCAATCCTTCCAATGGATCAATATCGCCTTCCATTTTTCCGCCTTCTGGTATTCCGCGTGTCCCTTTTTCGTGTTTTAATCGATAAAGTTTAGCAGCTTCGTGGGCTAATTCATGAAAGTTTTGAGAGATAATTATATTCTTTGCTACACTTGCAATATTCTCTTTTTTGTGTCCGGCTAAGATTTGCTGACGAACAAAAGTCTCATCTAAAAGCAATTCTTTTACCCCATCGCGAATTGTCTGGGAAACAGGAACGTCGAATGTTCCATCCTTACCCATAGAAACCGGAATCTTTACGAAATCATTCATTACCGCATCTACGTCCTCTTTGTATTTAGGGGCTTCGGTAAGTATTTTTTGCTGTTCTTGTTGTTGTGATTGACGGCGGGAATCAAACTCCGAATATTTGCTATCCAGGGAGTAGATAGGAGCGTAAGTTTCTCTTAAAATGGCATCAGATATGGTAGCCAATTTTTTCTGCCCTCTTTTAAACTTAGCAGATGTTGGGTCAAGTCCAATACCAAATTCAGCATCAAAACTTTCCTTAAATTCTGCCTCTTTTTCTTCAGTCCAATCAGGATCGGACTGCTTTGCGTCTTCGAGTTCGGCCCGATAAACAATCCCTACCCTATCCTTACGATCAGAAATAAAAGATTCATATTCGTTCCGCTTGAATAATCCTTGCTGAAGCCCGAAAGAAAGTTTTTCGTTTTCCTTTTGGTCAGCTATTTTTTGAGCGTCGTCTTCGTTTTTCTTTGGGGAAAGTTCTGTGAGAGAAGCGACATTGATGTTTTTAGACTTTAAATAAGCTAAAACTGATTCATCTGTCAGGTCTGGGGTAGAAATAGCTGGCTTATTTTTTTCAGCCTCTAATCTTACCCTTTCTGCTTCAGCCTCATCCGCAGCCGCTTTATCTGCAATGAGTTTATCTGCCGCTAATTTATCGGCTGCAAGTTGCTCCGGAGTCTTTTCAAGAGACTTGTCACCTGTAAAATGCCTTCTGGCTATTTCTTTGGGGTCTAAGTCGTTTTGATTATTTTCTGCCATTTGCTTAATTTAGCGGGGGTAACTTTTAATTACTGATATAAAAGTATGCAAGTAGTTGTTTATGAAAATCATTGTACGTATATTCGTAAGGGAGATTGTGCATACAACTTTACAAAATAAAATACCTTGAAAAAGAAAGAAATAACCGCAAAACAGCTTTCTATCAGCAAGACACCCGGCGAATGGGTTGCTATCGAAAAACGGGTTATTGAGTCTGGAAAATCAGATTTGAATTGTTACATTAGGTCTGAAGCCATGAAGATAAAAATGGCCTATAATAAAAACCCCAACTGTATCCCCGCTGCGCTTGGGAATAGGGTAGAAAAAAGACCCTATTTATCCAGATCAATTTATGAAGAACTTTCCCCCATAGCTATTAGATTAGGGGTTCCCGTAAGTACAGTAATTGACAGATTAATTATAGCACCACTTTTATTACCCAAAATATAAGCCATGATTTTATCATTAGACTACCCAAAAAATGCACACCCGTTAAGCGGAGGAATCTATGCTATAATTTTCGATAAAACGTATAGCTATATCGGGAGTACTAATAATTTCATAAACAGGTATCAACAATGGCGATCTATTTTTATAAATAGCGGCCAAATGAATCGCAGAATGGAAGAGGTTTATTTACATTGCGAATCGGCTGTTTTTAAAGTTGTCCATATCTGTAAATGCGGGGAAGACAGGAATTTTTTAGAGAACTATTACATTACCAAGTCTGAAAAACTTGGGTTATTTAAAAATTTATTAAACATTGAGACACCTGTCATAAAATACTATGACAGTAGCCATGAAATTCTTAGGAAAGAATCGGCTGCTGCGATGCCATATTTGACTTCTCTTGGATAACTTGTTTTTCCGCATCAGCTTTCGATTGTTGTTTTACCGGCTCCGCATCATTGGTCATTTTCTTCACTTCTACTTTTGCTCCGGCTTGTATTTTGGCAGATTCTATCAAGGCCATTCCTTCGCGATCCGCAACACCCCATACCGTTTCTCTATCAAATGCTAACTGCTCCATTTTCATATCATGCTTCTTTTTTTCTATCTGAAGCTGAATTTCTTGATCCTGTAACGCCTGACGACGTTCCTTCTTCTTTGTCTTTAATTCAAGGTGGGCTAATATTTTAAACCCAAGTTTCGGGTTGGGAGTTTGAATAACAATAGCCCATTGGGTAAGCGTCAGCGTTTTTTGCCCCAATGCTATATCTGCGGCTTGCCTTAATTGCTGACGGTCTATTTCTGCATTATAGTCCTCTACATAGATGCCATATCGGTGGGCAGAGAATTTACCCAATGCCTGCAATGCTTCAAAAGATTCATTCCCCATAATGGTTTGAATCCATTTATAGGGGAGGCTGTCTTTGTATTGTAAAATATCTGTTGCATAATTTAGGGTAGTAATCGCCAGATGTTCCTTTACATATTGGATCATCCTATAGATATAATTCGTGGTCGCAAAAGAAGCATTTAGCGTTTGTTGTTCGGATTGTGTGCTTTCCCTGGAAGGCGGGTTGGCTCCTATTCTCATAGGGTTTATTCCAATCTTTGCCGCTATCTGCCCTTCTGCCCATGATTGGATTGCTTGCATAGCGATCGCCAACGGGTCTAATCCACCGCTACCATTTTTTTCTATGGGATATATTTGATTTACAGCCTTTCCATCTATTCTCGGGTACGTTCTTATACGAACGTGCTTTGCTCTCATTTCTTTTATGAGATCATTGAGTACATTAGATATTTTTGGGGTAGCATTATTAGTCCCAGATTGCGGGAAATCTCTTTTTACATTTTGCGCCAACTGCGTCAATTCTTCCCATACAAATTCATCTGCATCCGGCTTTGCTTTATAGATAATCCAAAGCATTCTGTAGTAACAGAAATTAACCAATTGAAGATAGCTTTTGGCAATTTCTACAGCACTGCGGCCCTCTTCCTGATAATAGCAAAGAGTTCCGTTGGAGTATTCATCGTTGGCTCCGTGTATGTGCTGGTAATATACTTTTTGAAATTTGTATAGGTATTGGGAAAATGCAGATGTCGCCAGATAATAACTGCAATACCATTGTTGCTGATAATTGCTCTGCTTATCATAACCTTCTTTCGCTTTCTTCTTTTTTATTTCATAGGAATAAGGGACGTATTCTAAAAAGTCAGGATCGTTTTTATTTACCAGTTTTGTGCTAGTTGCCTCTATCGTTCTCCATTCGATATACCCTACAGAAACTTTAAACATATAGGCCATTGAATAATCCAGCAACACACTTGCCTCCAATCCATCACATCCAATCTTTGACATCCATTCATTGTTGCCGAAACAATCGTAGGTTATTCCCCCACGAATGAAACCAGTATATTTTGAATTGTTGCAGTAGTTGATACTCCAAAGAAGCATTTTCCAACTTTTATCCCAGTCAAATTCATTTCCCACTTTGGAAAGAAATTCGGAAACTGTAATATTATCTTCCCATCCACGGCATACGTCATCCTTGCCTTCATTATTTGCTCCCCATATACCTTTTGCTGTTTGCGGGTCAACATACCTGTATTTTATTTCTCCGGTCATTTGATCTACGAACCCTTGAACGCAGATTGCTTTTGCCCAGAAAATATCTTTTACTAAACTTCTGATTGTTGTTTTATCAAATTGGTTTGTTTTAAGGACATTGTTGATAAGAGACTGTCCCCCTATTTCATACCATAATCGCTGATAGTTTTGCTCGTAGAAATTAACATCATCCGGGTCGCTTTCATCCAGCCCCATTTTGTCAAAATCTTCTACGTTACCATTAAAATTATCATAGGGTACTTTGTATGGGCCAAAACCCACACGAGATTGGAGTTCGGATCGGTCTTTCTCTAATATTCCTCGATTTTTTAGTTTTTCAAGGTCTTCTTTTTTTTCTGTTATTGCAGTGGGGTCTTCAGCCTTTAATTCCGCTCTGGGTGGGCCTTTCACAAGGTCTTCAACAACGGAATTTACCAACGGTTCCAAGACAGGTATCGGGTAGAATTTTATATTTTTCTTGAAATCTTCGTCGTCAAAGCTATCTCTCACTTCATTTAAAGGCTGCATCGAATACATGATTGCCCGGTTCTCTCTTGCCTGATGAACGTTTTTGAGGGGTCTCCAATACATTCTTAAAACGGAAATTGTACCGTTTCCCCACTCATAATTCTTTTTATCTGGATCGACTTCGTTTATTAAAACCCCGGCTTGTGAGAACATAAGGAGTGTATTTTAATATGAAATTAGTTATTTTTGGCGAAACAAAACAAATTCACTATGTCTATCCCTCGCCCACATTCCCCGTATTTCTTAGTTCGTATTGCTATCGAAGAACAAAAAAGTCAAAAGAAAAGATTGGCGACATTTTTATCGCGCCCTCCCAGACCTTTATGATGTATAATAAACAATGTGGCGAAATTGTAGCGATTGGCGAAGGGGCAGCAAAATACTTCCCGGAAGCAAAAGTTGGGCATACGCTTATCTTTCACCATGGAGTTGAAAGCAGTGGGGCTGAAGAGGCGAAAAACGAACACCTGATCCATTGGGATGAAGAATATAACTACTACGTGGTAGCGGCTTACGAATACAATGGAAAGAATGTGGAAGCCTACGCCGTATGGGATGGAGAAACAATTATCCCCAACAAAGACTACGTTTTCTTGAAAATTGAACAGCCAGAACATTCTGACCTTCCTGCCGACGAAGTAATTAACCAAGCACTTGTTTCAACCCAATCCGGATTGCTGTTATTCAAAGAATGGGAAGATAGCCGAGAAAACAAAGAGGCAAAGATGGCTGACATTAAAAAAGAAATTGAACACCTTTCCAAATCTGGGAACCATAAAAAGCATATCCAGGAAGGAATACTGGAAAAAGAAAAGGAGATGGAGAAGATTTCCGCCAATATTAACAAGCAATCCTATGAACCATACTCTGTTGAATTTGCCAACAAAGAATTATCAGAATGGTTTGACTGCTATATCGGGGAAGGTTCGGTGCTTGGCATCTTAAACATTGCAGCCCACACAACCATTAAGTTCAATGAAAAAGAATACATCGTTACTAAAACAAGATTCATCGCTTATCACATCCCTAAATTAAGGGTAGCTTAACTCATTACTTTCCCTTCAGGAACCCCGTCAACGATAACTCCTAATAATTCTGTATAGTTTGTGTCGTCGTCGGGGCTTCCTATTAAACGGATGTCTATTACTGATCCGTACATCATATCTCCATCCAGAATATTATTTGCTGGTCGGGTAGGATAATTAGGGTCAGAAGGAGTTAGCAGATTTGGAAGAATCGGCGCACCCCAATAGAAATTACCCTGACGGAACGCAGTCTTCAGTATTCTTGACAACTGATTAGAATCTGTTATTACCTGATCGGCAAAGTATAAATGCTTCCCGACAATGGTAATAGTTTTAAACTGCTTCTTTTGAAAAGCGTCCAATGAAACCACTACCCTTAATACACGATTTACTACCGTTCCATAGAAAGTATTGAATGTTTTAACCGGACTTGTGGTATAATGAGAATATACTTTATCGGTAAAACTGAACATCTGTACCGCATTCTTTTGCCCTTCCAGGAATGAATATCCTTGTGGGGTATATCCTATGAATTGACGGAAGAACTTATTCAGGTAGTCAAACTCCAATGTTTCATGAGCCTCAATCTTAACCCCTCTTTCTTCGTTTACATAATCTGTACTTCTTATGGTAATATCAGTTAATACATACGACCTGTTCCCCGGATTCATTGTCGCGTGGAAATATTTTTTATTTGAATGAGTTCGATTCCATTCATCAATATATTTTATTTTCGCCTGAATCCAGCTATTCACGCCCCCGACAATTCCTGCGGCTACATCTATTTGGGATATAACAACAGAAGTACTATAGTTATCCTGAATCAATCCTCCTTCTCTGCTGTCTAAATATTGAATCCATCCTTCTTTTTGGCGAATGGTATTTTTATCAAAGAATAAGCACCCGTAATTATTACCAATTTTTACATCCGGTTTGCCGAAACGATCTGCCGCAGACGGAACAACTATCTGCCCAGCTTCATTCACTCTTACTACGTTGTCATTATACCCAACAGTAAAGGCATTATATTGGCATACAACCCTTACTCCTGCAATAAAAGGAAGTAGAGAAACAATCCCTCCGAAATTCCATGTATCAAATGCTACGGCTTGCGCATCATCAAAATAATTAAGAAAATTCAACTGACCATTTACGGATATAGCCCCGCTTAACATTACCTCATTCTCTTTTATTATTTCCGCTTCGTATGGATTTCTGGTATTTACTTTGCCGATATTAATACAATGATCTCCCCAGAAATCACTTGGGCTATGATGCTCAAAAGGGAACCCAAAACTTCTTAACGTGTTTTCCGGATTTTCTTCTGTTCCAACTGGTATTGGTATCTGACGATATTTGTAATAGGTATCGAATGCGTTTATCGGGAATACTGATCCTTGCGCCTTCCCATTTACAACTTTAATTGTTTGACATATCTGGTAGAAAACTCCTTTGGTAGCGCAATTCTGTGGCCTTCCTAATCTTATCTGGGCAAAAGGCTTTAAGTCTTTTAATGCAGTATCGTAGTCAATTAGAAAGTATTGCCCTGTTTGATCGTATTTAATTAATGCCCTTGTTAATTTAGGGAAGAAAGTCCCATCGCCATTCAAATAAAACTCTACATAGTCGGATGTATAATTTGATTGTACCCCGTTTTCGTCTTGTACTATAAATTGCCAGCCTGTAGTAGTGTTGAAATTGTTCTGCGCATTGTATTCGTTTAAAGAGCCGTAATATATTTTTATTTGAGTAGGAGCGATATTATTTTCGTTTCCGGTATTGTCTATAAACTCAACATCATCTACTATCCATGTTATATAATCCCCGGCCATTGATAACTCCTTAGTTATTCCAATTTTCAATTCAGTGACCCATGAAGGGAATGTAACCGTTGGAGGAATAATTAAACTAAGTTGAGAAGGCGCGAATGTTTTCGTCTGAATTAAGGTGGGGGCGTTAAAATAAAGACTGTCTTTTGTTTGAGCAAATCCCTCTCTTCCTAACCAGTCTTCACCCCATATTGCTACCCCATAATTACCTCCGCTTAATAAGCCTCTGAATATTTTAAAATCAATTTCCCTGTCAGTAGCCACAATTCCACGGACAGTACAAGTAACGCATGGGAGAATAGTTATATTAAATGGTTCAACGCAAATGTCATCGCATCCAGTAAAATTACAAGTGGTAGGGGTATAGTATAAATTGTCCCTCCTGATTCTATCAATGTCTATACAGTCATCGTGTGCGATAATCGTATATTCTCCACTTTCATTTGTGATAGTGTATTTACCTCTTGACAAAACAACTCCGACCCCTGGGATTCCTATTCCGCTATCGCATTCTGTCACCTTCCCCGTAATCAATATTCTATTACATGGATTATCCGCATAGGCAGCGCATCCTGAATTTAAAACCGTTTTTAGGTCAAATGTCTCTACGAATAACCTATCCTGACTGCTTTCAATTCTCCATTGCCTAAGCGTTTTGTACTCGCAACTGCAAAAGCCATAAACATACATATCGAATCCGTTATCTCTTCTTACTGATCCGAAGTAAAATCCATTATGATCGGTTCCATTTCCATTTCTCCTGTCATCCCCCTGAATATCCGTATTAAGTAATTCTATTGAAGTAGTTAATACGTCGTCAACTCTTGTTTCATAAATATATCCTGCTACAATCTTAGAACGGCTTGTCCCTTGATTTCTTGGCTCGGTCATATCCCAGATGACCAAAACCTTACTATCATCTAAGCTATTGTAATTTGATTCGCAAAGATTTATATAAAGTTCTTTTGTATTTGCTACTTCATTGCTGAAGTTTACTGTTTTTGAAGCCCATGAGTATTGGCCTTTTACATAGGTAGATGTATTGTAGAAATTACTATCTCCTAATTTTGCCGTATGAGCCGCAATTCTGAATATATACTTTGCTGGGGCGACATTATTGAAAGTGAACTTTAAAAAATACTTTCTCTTATATATGTAGATAGGGTTGCCGCTTATTGGCTCGGTTCCTGCCGTTCCTGTTGGTTGATGAATAATGGAAAAATCTTCAACTTTTACCATCTGGTTTGAGTCGTCAACATAATACAATTCGCTTACCACGCTTGAGGGTGGCACTCCCGTTCCTGCCAAATATCCTATAAATCCACTTCTGTTTAAATCTCCAAATTGCATCTGGTATTCTGACACAATCCCATTAACATAATCGTCAGCAAAATCTTTCCGACCTCCCCAAACCCATTGACCTCCTCCAATTTCATAAACGGGTTGATGAGTTCCAATATAAACATTCCATATTGGTACAAATATTTCAGCACTTCTTACTGGCGGAGTTGCTTCCTCTTCCGGGGGAGTTACCTGTAATGAAATAGGATTCATTATATCACTTCCGAATGGCTGGAATCCATGCAGATTGTTTCCTACCCCTAAAAACTTTCCAATCTTCGCTACTGATTGCGTTTTACGCGGCATAGGATTTTGCGTCCTATTTGTTTCCTCTTGTGGGATAGGATCACATTCTTTATCCTTGCAGAACCTATAAGTGATAGTATTCGTTTCTGGGTTAAATGGTATTTCTGGATTCCTTGCTCTTGTCCACCAATCTCCGAAATTACTTCCATCATAAAGAAATAAAGTAGTATCTCTATACCATTGCGGTTCATTGCAATTCCTAAAGGCTATTTCGATAGAATTTACTAAAGCGTTTCCTGCATCAAAAGAAAGGTCAAGACATCTGGGTAGCAAATCGCTTGATCCGATACAATCATTAGTTCCGGGAATATACAAATCTGAAATATCTCCCCACTCTGAAGGACGACCATAAACGTCAATATACCTGACCATAAACTGCCAAGTATTGAACCGAAGATTATTTTGAAGGGCTGTATTATCGTTTGGCACTTCTGAAATTTCTACGCATCCTTCAGGATCGGCTAATCCAGCATTAATCAGCAAACATTTTGGATGTGGGTTTACGAAGTAAGGAAACAATGATTCGTCAAATCCATTGGTAGCAATCGAATCTTCCAGACAGATAAAACGAAGATCATTATGACCGTCAGTAAAACTATAATAAGACCTTTGTTTTTCTTCCCCCGTAACCGGATCATTGTATTTAAACACTTCAAGAGTTGCTCCCCCTTCATGGATAAAATGTTCTGGGTCTAATTGATAGTTAAGGCAAATCCCCTGATACACTTTTCTAATTGTTGGCGATTCTCCATTAATAACATATACAGTATGGTTTCCTAAATCATTGTAGTAATGAAATAAAATGAGATTTTCTTCTTTGCTGGTAAATGCTCCTATGAAGTGATTATATCCTGCTGGAAGAACAAAATTAGGATCGAAAACGGTTGTGCTTTCAAGTGGACGATATTTGCCACCGGCTGATGATTTATTATCGGTAACTTCTGAAGTGTCTCCCCTAAAAAACGAAAGATTCTTAATGTAACGAGCGCAATCTGGCGTAAGGTACTCATTCGCCAAATCAAGTTCTAATCTTATGGGTAAAAGTCGTTGTCCGGTAGCCACTTAAAGTATGTTTTCCCAAAGTTAAAATTAATTTGGATATAACAACAAAAACATTTACTATGCTCTGGAAAACGAACGGAGCAAGTCCGTAATGGTTATCCCTTCCTGCCTGCTATTATTTATATTCATCAACATAGCCGAATATTGCTCTTTTACGAAAAGAGTGTACCCCCATGACATAAACAAGTCAAATAGTTTTGTATCGGTAATATCCAGATTCATTAATTGGGTAATAAGCCTTTCTGATTTTATTGTAGCCCCATAGTCCTTATCTCCATCAATCGGGGCTTGTAGGAAAGTAATCATTAGTCTTACAAATATTTCCAACAACTCCCTGGATTGAGCATTGTTTGAAGTTGTACGGATAAGATGGTACTCCTTTTTTTCTTCATTAATCAACCCCATCCAACGTTGCCATATTTTATAAAACCCTTCTTTATCCTTAACCAACATAAAATATCCCAGACCTTCCTCCATTAATCTGGTTGCCATAGTGGGTACATTTGCTTCAACGGCACATAAAGACCCCGTATAAATTATCAGCTTTACAAGGTCTTCATAGGCTTCATCAGGCATCTCTGGCCTGAAGAAATATTCAAAATCAATAAGTCCGCTTGCTGGCTTTCCCATCATCTGATCTAATCTTGGATCAACCGAACTCATGGTATGATAAGCGTTCTTACTCCCTTCAATTACTTCGCTTCCTGCTGCGTGTTGAGTAGGGTCAGCCCCTAAGAAAGACTTAAATACATCTGGTGGCAGAATACAACTATTCTCATCCCTTCCATTTCTTAAAACAGCATTCTTTAAAGAATCTGGAATATCGTTGTATATGCGAAGTCTTCCTGTATCGCCTCTTGCTCTTTCTGGATTTGTTAGCGGAGTAAATTTCACTGGGCAGAAACTTCCTCTTGGTCTTCTATTTTTCAATCCCATTTCCCATAGCGGATTCGTCCACTCCAATTTTCCTTCCTGATATGGGGGACGTATTGAGTTTCTCTGTTCTTCTTCAATGTTAATCAGCAATTCAGATAAACGAACGTTATCAAAGATGCTACCCGCCCCACCTGTTGTCCATGCTTCACGTTTAGTATTTGCATAACGACGGGTTTCAGCTTGCAATTCTCTGGGCCTGTCTTTTAACGCATCTCTACGGGCTTGTATTTTTCTCATTGCCCCATGCTCATCACATTTTCCGTATTTATTGATTTCGGACTTCCATGAAGCATAGGCGGGAATGTGATGACAAATTAAACCGCTCAAAGTTCTGTTAGTATCTAATTCTTTATTGATAGTTCTCAATTCAGAATCGTAGAATAATTTCTTGCAAAAAATAAACGATGGGGCTTCTCCTTCCGGGGTATAGCTGGTCATCCATTTTTTACCGGCTGTATAGTCCTGTAATTTTGTTCCTTCCGAATTTGATCTATAAATAGCTTCAAAATCTTTTGTTATCTTTGGCCCTTCATCTACCCACGTATCACTAAAAACGTCAACGTCAAATGCGTTTAATGCAGTAGGCACACACATGACGGTTGTGTTCAATTCATCTTCAGTTGTTATTTTGCCTCTATTGTTTCTTTTTGAATTTGTCGCTCTTTCACCAAATGTTATAATTCCGTCCGCTTCAGATTTTGTTTTAATCCCCGGTTTAAGAACTGAAGGCAATCCGTTAAAAGCATACATGAAATGATCTCTAAAGGTTTTTGCCCCTTTAGCCTGATCTATATTCATGTTGGAGCAGTTAACATTTTTAGTCATCGTTGTTTTATTCAAATAATACAACCAATGAATATTTGTTATTCCTGTTTTTTTAGCCTTACTTAAATCCAGCCCGTCAATATGTTCGCTTCCGTTTACATAATCAATTAAGCGTATATAATCACATTGGTACTCATAATAATCAAAGTATTCGCTAACCTTATCAGGTCTTTTAGTTTTACACCATGCAAGAATAAACCAGTAATGTCCGGGGATATGCGTTATTTCCTTTCCATTCATAAAGTGAACCCCGTATGTTCTACGATTCCATTCTCTTTCATACATTCTTATCATCCAATCAGAGTCCTCTTTATTAAGAGAAATCAATACTCCATCCTGATTATATAGGGTAGCGTCTTGATATAATTTTGTACCACCTTTCCCAGGCAAAAAGTCATAAAATATTCCATTATGATCCTCATAATCTTTTAAAGCTAAGTCGCGAACCCAATACGGGTCTTTCAAGTCGTAAAAAAGAATGTCCCTTTTATCTTTTGGGTCTGGAATATTTACTATATGCTCTCCGATTGCCCTCTTCATTGAAAATATTATTTAGAAAACGTTTCCGGCCCTACGGTATATCTTGATTTCGTTTGCTTTAATTCCTTAACCCCATCCTTCATTTTCATATCATTCTGTATTAACTCTGCTTCAAGGTCTTTTATTTTCTGTTTTAAATCCATAGCATAACCAGCATTCTTATACTTTTGATCAAAATCAACAATAGATATGGGAGCCTGACAGGATAACTGCATTTCCATTTTTAAATCCCGAAGCATTGTCAACTGAATATAAGTATCATTATCCTGAAACTGAATCCATTTTTGGATTGAACTTACGACAGATTCATTCTTGAGAAGAACCAAATCTTCATACATCCCTTTTACGGGTCTTACCATAACGAACTCAAATATGCTTTGCTTGTTTTTCTGCCAATCCATACCCAAAATAACTTTATCGCTTTGAAAAGAGTACGCATAGGCAATGTACTTTATAGCACATTTTGCATCTTCTACATTTGTATAATTTTTAAGTACGGGCAGGAAAATGTCAATTAGTAAACATTTCTCTAAGAAATCTTCCCAATCGTTGCCGTCATGGTTTACTATGCTATGAAATGGTGAAATCATTTACTCTTCTTTTTTTCTGTCTTCTTTGGGGATGATTTTTTTGCTACTTTGGGTAGGTTTTTATAATTAGTCTCATGCGCCCATTCTTTGCAACTCACTTTTCCTCCGAATCCATTTGTTGCGAAACACGCGGCGGATGCTTTTTTTGATTTAAATGGCATTTTGTATTGATTTAATTGTTTTCGTTTTCCTCTTCCAGTTTGGCTTTTTCTTTCTGGGTTTGATACTCCGAATATAGTAATTTGAACTGTTCCTTTCCTCCGTCATACCCTTTTTTGTATAAAATGTTCAAGGCTTTTACTTTTTCAGCATCGGACATTTCATTATATCTCTTATCGTTCAACGTTTCGTCTTTACTTTCAAATACTGCGGCTTCATTTATGAATGGGGCGACAAGTGATTTTCGGGATTGGCCTACCAATGTTTTAAACTGACGCTCTTGTTCTACACTCATCTTCATAGTCTGTCCGTCAACTGTCATTGTTCCTTTTACATCTGGGGGGAAGAAAGAGGAGTTGCCCGTTTTTTTGAAGTCCTGATAGATTGGCTCCGCAAATACATCTTTGTTGTATTCATCAAATCCAAGCATATTGAATGCTACCCCCTTTGCGCCTGTATTATTTCTCATTGAAGGATCGCCCCATACGGTAATATCAGATGGAGGGTAGCCTGCAAATGCACGTACCAATAAAGATCGGGAAGCAAAGTTGTTTTTAAGTTCTTCGCTAAACGTATCCGCCTTAATAGATGGATTATAAGGTAGGGTAGCCCTTGAAAACTGCGCTAATGTTGCGGGTTGGAAAAAGTTTGATCCCACATTTATCTGATTCAATGCCCACGTATTTACCCAACGACCACCTTGCTTAAACGCATTCAGTCCGGCTATCGTTCCCTGAAATATACTATTCTCCAATCCATCTACTGCTGAAGCGTTCATTCTTTCCAATACTCCCCCAACGGCATCTCCATTTTTTCTTTCTTCCGGGGTCATATTTTCATACCGGTTAGCCTGCATATTCATTATAACGCCAGGGGAGCCGAACCAGCTTAAATCTACAAACAAATCATTGTCTTCATCCTCTACATTTCCGTTGGTGAAGGCTCTTGTAATCTTTGATACATTTAATGATTTAGGACGGGCATATAATTTCTTCCCTTTTCTTTCCTTACCCTTATCCTCGTCATCGCTTCCACTTATTGCGCCGATAGATGCAAAATATCCAAGCATCTGCATTAAGGCATACCCTGTACCAGCGTGTGCGGCCCATTTCTTCGATTGCAGGAGATATTCCGAAGCCTTTGCGCTATCCCCATTGTATTTATTTTGAGCCGCCAAATAGCCGTATATCGCTGATTGAGCCAATGCGACTTCGGGAACAGCGAGATTAAATAAATCCCAGAAGATATTCAATGGGGTTTTTATGAATGGAGCGTTCAGCGTTCCAATTACTTTTCCAATCGTCAATGCAGTTTTGGGGATGGGTTTATCTTCAGCGAAATTTCCCATCATTGCACCCAATCCATTCAGCCCTTCCATTATCAAATTCTTTTGCTGGAATACTGCTTGCTCCCCTTCTGCTACTATCCTTTTTTCAATCGCCTCTGCTTTCTTTACAGCCTGATCGTGTTCCATTCCTCTGGCCTTGTATAGTCGGGTAGCTTCCTCTTTAGGGAAGCGAATGAATAGTTCTTTATCAATTCCTTTTAGATTAAATTCTTGTTGTGCTACAGTTTCAGCAACAGCACCTTCGGCGGCAAATCTGAATGGCTTATCCCCGATATTCAGCATACGGGCAACTACTTCAGCCGGAATACCAACTGTTCCTTGTATTACTCTATCTGCAACTTCTTTCCCACTTAAGAATTTTTCTCCTTTCTTCCATGCCCAAATATCTTTCCATGATTGGAGTGGTTTTATCTGGGATGAACGAATTTCTTTTGCGAAGTAATCCATATTTGTCAACCCCGTAAATACTTGTCCAACGGATTCTTTTGTTCCTGTTCCTGCTTTTTTGAAATATCCTTTCTGGGACAGGAATATATTTACATCTGGTTTTACTATAGGCGTACCAATCACTTTATTTGCAAGCAATGTAGTTCCATAAATAGCCTGATCTATTCCAGTTTGAATAACGGCTTTAGGGAATCTTACCAATGCCTGATATGCAATGTTATAAAACGGGTTTTTAATAAGCGACACAAATCCCAACGTATTCAACTGAATAATACTTCTTACCCGTTGAACTAAATCAGTTTTAGAGTTTACAATCTCCCCCAATTTCGTTGCCGCCTTTTCCGCCTTCTTTGTAGCGGTTTCAAAATCTTCGATTGATTTTTTGCTACGTGTTTCCAACGCTTTATCCGCAGCATCTTGTACCCCGTTTATATCCTTAACGTATTCATTTATTTTTTGAACTTGTTCTGGGGGCAGGTCGCCCAATCCCATTACATCAGCTACAATCTTTTTAAATTCATTGTACTCCAATGCTCCATTTTCAACCAACGTTTTAAATGACCGGCGAATAACATCTTCTTTCTGGCTATCGGTTAATCCAGACAATCTTCTTCGGAATCTGTCTAATATTCTTTTCTTTATTGTTTCCGAATCTGCGGGAGCCTTACCTGTAGTGTCGATTCCTTTGAATTTTTCTTTCCAATCTTCCCTTACCCTATCTTCATCAAATGCTTCCCCATGTTTGGATTTTATATGGGAAATACCGGCTTCAATAACATCTACCAATGCTTCACCAGCAAGTGCAGCCTGTTTCATTACCTCCATTGCTCCGTTCCATATTTGGGGCGGAATGATAGATGAGTTTAACGTACCGCCTTTTATTTTTGCAGAATCGAAAATATCTTCAATCTTTTTTCTCCTTACTTTACGGGTCGTCTGTCTTTCTTCTTTTAGGGTAGATTGAACTTGCGATTTCACATACTCCTGGAACTGCGGTTCGCCTTTTATCTCTTCAAATATTTCCTTAAACGCATTTTCTTTTCCTTTGTACCATTGAGCAAATGTTTCATCCCTACGGGTACGTTCTGCCATTACTACACCCAATGGAGATTTTTTATAGAAGTCGTAAATAGCAGAAATAAACTTACCTTTTTGACGGGCAGCTTCGTCGTATCTTAAAACATAGTCAGCCCACTGTTCTGCTAATCGTTGTTTTCCTTCTGGGGTAGTCGCCTTTTGCTCTTTCTCAAAAGTCCGGTCAATCCCTTCAGCGAAAATCATTGAGTTTACATCTCCATCAAAACGACCAGATTCAGCCATTTCAATAGAATTTTCTACACCAAATTCATCAATAATATCCTTTGCCATTTCTCTTGCTACAGAATGGCTTTGCGGGTTATATCTTAATCCTTCACTTTCAAAACGATCTTTTACATATTTGGGTATTTTACTACTTCCTAATATGTTTTTAAGGATAGACTTTGGTTTGTTTTCAAACTCACCTTCATCAGTATCTTTTGATTTAGGTTTTGATGGGGGAGTATTATCGTCAACCAGTTTTTTCGCCTCCTCTTCCGTAAATCCATTATCTACCAATGCTCCCTGAATGTCTTCAGCGAATGCTCCCCTTTCAAATGAAGATTTAATAAAATCAGATATTACTTTATTATTTTTTGGAATGTCGCTTACTATTTCTTCGGACTTAACAGCATCCAATTTGTTTTTTAGGTCTGGTAAAATTACATCGTTTATATACTTTACTCCTTTATCATCTAATAGTCCACTTTCTATAAGGTCTTCATATTCCTTTACCTCTGCCTCTAATTTGCCAATTATTGTTTTTGGTTTGCTTGTCGCTTCAATAAAATCCGACTTTATATTCCCGTAGTTTTTAAAAACATCATATAATTGTTCGACCGTTGTGTTCGTAGAAAGGCTTTCAAGTTTTGCGGATTTATTTTTTCTACCTGAAAATAGAATATCTGATACCCAGTTTAGAAAACGTTGCAGTATTGTTGGGGGTTTATCTAAATCTGATAGCCGATCAAGATACCTCACAATCAATTCTTCGTCTTGTTGAGATTTCGGATAATGGTCAATATCCGCGAATTTTTCAGAAGCATTTGTTTTTTTAGCCTCATCCAAAATATTATCATACAAGGCTCTATTCTTTTTCCCCAATATCTCCACAAAAGGGTGAATATATTCGTGGAATATGGTGCGTCGATTGAAATTATCCCCTCTTTTAGCTGTAAAATTACCACTACTATCTAAGGTGGATGTTGAGTTTATTTCAACTTTTATTGCATTTCTGTTGAATTGTCCCAGAGAACCCAATATACCCAAGTCTTTAAATACACCCTCTATACCATACTTTTTCGATAAATAGTCTATTATTTTTTTCGCTTCTTTGCTTTTAACCAACGGGCCTTTAACGTCAGAGTTTTGATTATCATTCCTTATACCCGGATTCGCGAGTGCAGCGGCCTTCATATTTGGATTCCCCATACCCACAACTTTTGCCCCTTCTGCTGTATTTGTCTGTCCTACAGTTACGTCCTGACCTCCAAAGAATAATTGGGTAGCAAGTCGGGCGGCATTATCAACAACAGATTGTCTTTCGTCTAATGGTATTTGTTTATTTCCGGAGAATAATTTATCAAACAAATCTCTGAATAAATTGAATATTACATCGCCAATGCTCTTCGCTTTTCTGTCGCGTAAATTCTTACTGGCCTTTAGAATGTCTTCCTGATTTTCAGCAAATACATCTCCGACATATTTTCTGAATGTGGGATTGATTAAAAGTTCTGCCATGAACTCTTTTACATTCGTCAATCCATAACTTTCTACGGTCGCTTGTCCGGCAACAGGCTTTCCTTTTTTAGCGGCTATGTAGTTATACATATCCTCCAAACTCTTATACCCTACATCATTCTTTACGTCTTCAGCGGCTTTGCTATCTAATGTAAAGAAGTGCATCATTTCATGGGCTACAGTATAGTAAACGTTATCCTTGTTTGCTACTTGCAGCAATCCGTCTTTACCTTCACCGTGACCTACAGGGTGATATAGGCCAGATTCTGCATTTTCCAAGCCACGCCTGCTATCGACTAATTCAAGACGAATATTATTGAAATTTGGGTCTGCTTTTATAGCCTCAAGTATCTGTGTAAATTCTCCGCCGTATGCTATTAATTTATCAATAACGTCAGTCAAGGTGTCTCCAACAACTATTCCTAAATCCTGGAAGGAAACTCTGTTTTGCGGATTGGTATCTCCCTCTCGATTAAGGGCAGACGCATCATTCCCCAGCAATGTTCTTAACTCATCGCTTAATGCCTTTCTATTTGGCTTTTTAGTTGATGTTGTAGGTTTTACTTCTTTTGCGGGCTTGGTTGCTGTTTCGGTTTTGACTTCTTCACCAACTGGCTTACTTTTATCATTGACTGTACCTTCTCTTGCAAGGTAATCTTTGACGGCTTGGAAGTCTGATTGTTCGTAAGGGAATCCATCGAATAAGTTTTTAAGGTCATCAATATTGTTTGCGTTAATATCATTGTCTCTGATTATGGTAGCGGCAAAATCATCCATGTTTAATGCAGCATCTTGCTCTTTAGGATCAAGTCCGAACCATTCGTTTACTGGTATCTCTACCGTTTCGGCCTGATTTCCACGGCCACGGTTAATAATAACCGTTCCACGATCCATCATTTCATCTATTTCGGATTGCAACTTTCTGGCCGCTGCGGTATTTTTCCCATCCTTAATATCTTGGACTGCTTTTTTCCTATCACTTGTGGATAATTCAGAAGTAACTCTCCAATCGAATTTACTGTCCTCTACTATATTGAAGTCGTCAATATACCTTTGACGTATTTGTTCTTTTGGATCAATAGGGGCCGCATTTCCGGCCCCATCTTGATTTGGAGGAATTACTTCACTCTCTGATACGATTTCTACATCGCTTTCTTTTTGGCTACTGCTTTCTTGGCTACCGCCTTGACCGCTTTCTTGGCTACTGCTTTCTTGACTGCTGATTTTTTCATTTGATTTTAATTTTGAGAGTTTTTGAATTATTGGAAATACTTCATTGGCTGTTTCAACCAACGTTTCTGTAAATTGATCTTTTGTTGCTTGGGCAGCATCTCCTTCTAATGGATTACCTTGTTCATCTACGTTATTAGCCTGCTGATAAACTTCTTTAAGGAATTGCTGTGGGTCTTCTTTTGCCATTTTAGCATAAGTGTCTGGGATAAGACCTTCATTAGCCATTTCGGTTACTAACTTAGATGCTTCATCAACTTGAACTTGCTCCTGTGCATTGATAACACCACTTTCTTGCGCAACTTGTTCTGCATTTATTTCATCTTCTGTCTTTACAGTATAGTTGTCGTCAACGAATAGTTTTTTATCCAGAATATCCTTTCTTATTTTTTCGGATTCTTTTATCTGGGTATTATATTTTTCTTCCAATACCGTATCGCCGTCATCCTTCGCCTGCTTTGCATTTTCTTTCAGGATATTTTCATTCAATAATTGAACAGAGTATTTCTCTGCTGCTTTTTGTGGAAGAGGAGATATTTTTTGAACCTGTGGCATTACTTCCCGGTTGATCTTTGCCGCCGTGTTCAATATTTTAAATTTACCATTCGCCTCTTCCTGCGTCATATTATTAGACAGTAATTGGGCATTGATAAATCCTTTGGTATCTTCTGTTAACTTTTCATCGATTCCTATCTTTGACAGGGTAGGTATTCCGATATTATTTGCTTTATACGCTTGTACGCTGGCAAGTCCTGAAACTAATCCGCCATGCAAGAAGGTTGTGGTAAATGTGCTGATAGCGTCATCATACGCCTGCTTCTCATTAAACTTTGTAGGGGCAAGAATAGAAGTGGCTATACTTTGTCCAACGGAAGTTGCTAACTCTTCAGTCGCTTCTTTTGTGTTGGCTTTTAATGCCTCCCCTAAAAATGCTTTACTTTTTAAAAGAACTTGAGAGATAGCCGGAGCAAATGCCTCTTTTGAAAGTGTTCCTGCGGTTAATTTGCCTACAAGTGTTTTTATATTTGGGGAGATTTCTTTGTTGAATGCTCCCAATACTTTTTCATCTTTAAATATTCGTTCTGTACCGGCATTCAGACCGCCTACGATTGTTGCATACAGCGTTCTTTTACCCGAATCTTTATCTTGGGGCATTAATCGTAAGGCATCTCTTTTAGCCCCGTCATAGCTGCTTGCAAAGGCAACAGCGGCGGCAGATATTTCAGTTATAGCGGCTTTGCTTATTCCAAAGTTTACAGCACTTGAAGCAATGGCCTCTTCAGTAGCAACACCATTCAATACTTGGGTGGCTTTCATCAACCCAGCCCCCTTTAATCCTGCACCGGCAACTGCACCTAATCCTTTTGTCCCAAGTGCCTGAAAAAGCACCTGACCAGTTAAGTTTCCCGTTCCATCAATAATTTCTTGAGCCGTACTTCTTACCCCTGTAAAGGTTTCCAAGTCTTGCTTTTCCTCAATTTCTTGCGGGGATAATTTTGCCCCTTCTTTTTGTTTTGCGTTTATTTCTTTTAAACGTTGGACGGCTGGGGCGTAAGTACCCACATCCTGAAGCCTTGTATTTGTTCCTTCATTCAAAGCGTCTACAGACTGATCTTTTTCACTTCTCGCGCCAACCAAATCTCCTAATCCTTTCCACGTTTCATTTGCAGTAGAAAAAGCACCTTCTCCTACTTTATTTATCAATCCGGATACAGGAACTTCTGTGCCGACATTCCTCCTTTCGTTTTCTCGAATATGTTTATAGTAATGATCTTTCAGTTTTTGAGGAAGTTGTTCTGCATACTTATCCAATTGTTCAACTCCTGGGGCTGCATTAAAAATAGGATTAGAGTCTTTGTAATATTCCGCTCCCAGACGGTGCATTACTTCTGCGGTAAGTTTATCAGGGTACAAGTCATCCAATCCGACTTCATCTTTCTTTGCTAATTCAATTGCGCCTTGATTTCCGCTTGCATATAAAGCCATTGTTCCAATCTCTGCTAAGTCCCGATCAATAGCACCTTTCTTTCCTGCTTTCTCCCATAACTTATAAGCATCTGGGTCGTTATATTTCAAGTACTCTGCACCAATTTCTTTCGGGGTAAGGGTAGGATTTTTAACCGCAAAATCCATCGCTCTTGTTAATCCTAAAGCATTTTGAACGTTAGAGTATTTCGCTTCTATTAATGCCTTTTCTTTATTATACCCCGGAGCATCTACCCTTACTTGGTCATAAATTCCTAATCCACGACCTACTGTACGTGTAGGATATTTTTTATCCAACTCCGCTAATTCCTTTGACTTGTCGGCCTGATTTTTTTGACTGATTGTTGCTACGTATGCGGGGTCTTCTAATCTTGTCGGGTCAATATTTATTTTAGCCAGCGTATTCTTTACATTGGCATTTAATTCCTGATTTTTCTTTACTTTACGTTCCGTCATTTCTGCATCCACAAGAGACTTTCCTTCAGTAGCAAGTTTTTGAAGATTTTCTTCGGAAAGTAAATTTTCCTGATCTGCATCTTTTACGATTGCCTGTACCAGTTGTTTTGCTGCGGCTGGGGCAGCTTTAGCGAGATAGTTAATATCTTCTGGGCGAAACTCTCCTTTCTCAATTATATCGCTTACAATCAATCCTGTCTTACCTTCTCTGGATTGCGCGAAATCTTTGTACTGCCGACCGCTTCCAAAAGGATTGGTAATAACCTCCAGGCTTTTTTCTTTTGCCTTATTTTGATAGTTGGTAAGTAAATCTTGTGCATTAAGGGCAGCTACGTTGTCGTATCTTTCTTGTTTAGAAGTTGGTGTCTCTACGACCGCCGAAACGGATGCTGATTGAGATGGGACAGTAGGTTTTGTACCAGTTGACGAAGGTTCGACAGTAGTCTCGGAAGGACTTTTTTTTTCTACCCCAAAAGTTTCAACAAAGAGATTTCCTCCTGATGCTTTTTCTTCTACAGGGGTAGTTGTTTTTTTACCATTAGTCGTCGCTTTTGCTTTTGGGTTTTCTTCCCCAAATTCATCCATGAAAATATTTCCGGTATTTCTTACTGATTTTCCCATGTTATTCTTCCTCTTCTATAGTTGTGGTTTCGCTAAATACTGGCTCTTCTTTTCCGGAACCAAGTTTATTACTCAATGCTCTTGCTGTTTCCATTGCAGAATTAAAGTCAGCCGTTCCGTTTGATCCCTGCATTTCCATATTCACATTTCCAGACTTCAATAGTTTATTACGAAGATCATCATAAGAGCCTCTTCCGCCTGCGGCTTTATATTCGTTGTATTGCGCTCTTAAATCAATTTCTCCCCCATTAGCATCGTAATACTTATTGGTAAAATACTCTTGACCTTGCTTATTCTTAAACGGCTTCAAAGGCATCGGCTTTCCGTCTTTATCCAACCCGTTAATATTTTTATACCCTGATGGCAAATCTCCTGACCAAACTACATCTACATCCGAACCGGTTCCTGATTTTGCGGTTTTAACCTTTCCGATTATTTTAGGCCAGATACCCATTACTCTTTTTTCATCGGCATCCATCTGGGAAAGTTTCTTTTGCTGCACTTGAGAATATGTCCTTGCTCTCAAAGTTCCTGCATTTGCATTTTGCTGGGCGATAGCGTTCCTTTGTCTTCCTAACTCATACGCTGCTCTGTCTTTGTCAAATGCCGTTTCTGTGCTGCTAAATGGTTTCTGACGGGTAAGCGTATATTTTGCTGCGAAGTCAGGTAATTTTTCGTTGATAGCTGGCTTTCCCGTTTGCGGGTCTATTTCAAAATCAACGGCTGCAACAAATCCCGGTTGTCCTTCAATCAATCCCTTTGTTTTGTTGTAATCCGCAATTCGATTATTCATTGCCTGAAGGTTTTCAACAAAGTCTTGCGGGGGAAGCGATTGAATAGATGCTACTAATTGTTCCTGATCATGACGCTTGTTTGCATCATTAAGGAAGTTGTCATTATTTGACTGCAATGTTTTGTCGTAATCAAATATCGTTCTCTTCCCTTTTATCAATGGATTTTTAGGATCAGTAAATTGTTCTGTTACATTTGCAGCCGTACTTAAGATACTTTTTTCAATATCCAAATCTTGTGTTTGCTGATAGGGAGTAAGGTCTTTCCAGAATCCTCCCTTTATTACTCCGTCTAAGTTTTGTTTTCGTGCCGTCTGTTTGCGGGGGAGGGTTTCTTTTGACAACTCCTGGGCCTCCTGATCGAAGTAAACTTTTCTTGCTTGGGCTTGTGTAGTGCGATCTTGTGCGTCCCGTAATGCTTTTTTGTACTTTCGTTGTGCATCCAAATCATTTTTACCCTTCGTAACCATTTCTTCCCACGCCTTATCCAAATTATCCAATCCTTCTTTTACTATGGGTGTATCTTCTTCTAAAAGATCGCCAACTTTAATTCCCCCAGAATCTATTTGGGAAAGTAATTGATCGCGCTCTCTTAATTTTTGTTGATAAATTTCCCGGTTTTGATTCATGTTTTGCAACATGATTTGTTCTCCCGTCTTGTTGATTACGTCAAGATTGAAGTCTGTACCCAATGGGATACCAGCATTACTTCCTACGCCTAAATTTGCGTCCCCTTTATTACTCACCAAATCAGTTGCAGAGGCCATGATTAATTTTTAAACCAGTTTTGAAATCCGTATTGATTTTCTGTTTCTATTTCAGGGTCTTCGTAGGTTAATAGATTCTGTTGAACCGGATTAACTTCTCTTCCCCCGCTTAATGTCGGCAATGCAACATTCCTCGGCAACTGCGCTCCGGAAGAACCGCCTCCTGCATTTGTTGTTGATGTTGGATTTAATTTTCCAAGAGCATCCCGATACATTTTTTCATTGTAATTCTGCCCCGCAAACTGCATAGCTGTATTTGCCACACTTCCGATTCCTTGCCCTATCATTTCTTGTGCCTGTTGACGGGAAGAAGATACTGCTTGTGCTTTGTTTTTCCACGGGGCATCAATATTATACATGAACGCTTTATCTTCTTCATTAATCATACTGTTTCTTGCCCTGTTGAGATTATTTATTTTCTGCAATCTCATTTGATCGCTTAATAACGCTAACCTTTGCCTGCCCTCTTCGCTTTCTCCAAAAACACTACCCACATTATTTACCGATCCTCCCCCTTTTAATATCGCATTTAAAGATGAAGAGAACTGTTGATTATTCAGATTGTTGTACGCAGATTCCGCACCGGCTGAAAGACCCGTACCCATTTCACTTTCTGCTAATGACAAATCTCTACCAGCTTGGTCACTAATAGAATATGTGGGGCGGGAAGCCTCTAATTTTCTTGCCTCTTTTTTAGCTTTTGCATTATTAACGAGTCCAATAGCTGTTTGAACAAGTCCTACTCCTGCGGATACTCCCGCGCTGACTGGGTCTGGCATTGTTACTTATTTTAAATTAATCATTTTATTATACCTTATCAAAAGTTAACCCTTGCGTCTTGCACGCCTGCCATAAAAATCAAATCTATAGGGTTTAGATATGAAATCATCGCTTGTTTTTCTGCTATCAACTTATATCTTGCTGAATCTTTTTCGTATTGATTGAATGAATTATTGTATTCTTTCCTCGCAGAATCCAAAGCGGCGAACATCAAGTTTCTCGCATACTTGGGTATTAATGTTTCTTCCCCTACAGAACCGCCGGTTGTTTGATAGTTTACTAACAGATAATCGGGTATTTCTTTTTTAGAAACTGATCTCCAATTATAACTGGGGATATAATTCACTTTGGTAGCACAGGAAGAAACCTTAATCTCCCCGTAAAAATTGTTGTTTATATTCTGGGAATATTGTTTACAGCATTTTCTTTTATTGCAACAATTCCAGTTGACATAAAAACCGCAGCAATCAAAAAACATTGTGTTGTTTACTTCATTTTCTACCGGGCAACCGCATGGTTTCACTTCAAGTTTACAAATTTTCTTTTGAGACTTAATCACCTCAATGGTGTAGTCGGAGAAAGGCGGATTTGCAATATCGTAGTCATCATTATAGTCGCTATTAAAATCGCCGCCGTCACCGATAGTATTATTGTATTTTTTGGTGGGTGTTTCAGTCCATAAAATCATATCTCCATTAGGGCAGTATTGTACCCATGACTTTTCATAATATCCTACCCCGTTAATCGTAAAAAGAAGTTTTGTTGTAACTACAGTGCTGTTTACTGATTCGCATAATCCAGAACATCCGCAATCCTGGCCGCATCCACATTTTTTATTAGTGGGCTTATCTACGACGTTAATTTGATCGTTATAGAACAATGGTTGTATTAATCCGCACTTATCATCTACCCCTACGCTTAATAATCTTAAACAGTCTTTCGGAAGATCAATATAATTATGCGGGGAGCCTGCTTTTGTTGGCATCCATACTGATTTCACTACCCATAAAGTGTTTTGAAATACATCTTCCCAAACCTCTTGAGCAAGGGTAAGATAACGGGGATAGTACTTGCGACGATCTACGCCAGAGCGCATCAAAAAACGATCTAACGTTTCAGAAAGGGTATATGAAAGGCACTCGTTCATTTACTTATCGTTGCGGGTTTAATTGTTGCTTATCGATTTCTGTTTCCATCGTCTTATTACGGTTGCCATTATTAGTCTCCTTCACTATTTGTTGTGCAGCAATCATCATATTCTGCACCGCTGTTCTTCTTACGTAGTCTATTACTCCATCCGGAACCATCATGTCCTCTTCAATGGAAGGGACGTAGTACAGAATCGCCTCCTGCAAATTGCAAAATCCTTTGGAGACAGCTTTAATCTTTCCCCCTTCAGGATACCAAAAGATACGGTTTACTGTTCCCGAATACTCAAGTTGCCATAATTCGTTTATGCTTGTCCGGATTGCTTCTTTTCGTGGGGCGGGTTTTGTAATAAAAACGTTCTGATACCCGCTATTCTGTTTATCGTATGCGAAAGAAAATGCGTTTACTTTTTCTTTTGAAGTCCACTCACCCTGACCGCCTTCAAACGTTAGCGATAATTCGCTCAATACATCGGTGGAAAATCCTACCACTTCATCCCTTTTCTCTTGCCTTAATTCGGCATACTGGGCTTTAAACTCATTCAGGTAATACTCCCCCAATACGGAACCGCATCTTTGAACCCAATCTTCTAAAGTGAAGAAAGTTGTATTACCCGCATAGTCCTGAATAAAGTCATCTTGCGCTTGTTGTGCTATGTATTTAAGTTCTTTTGGCATGGGGGTTACATATTCAGGAAGCGATTGAATTTATGGAAGAATGGATTGAAGGGCTGGTTCTTGGACGTTTGCCCCGACTGTGAATTTTGCGCACTAACCTGACGGCTAATCTTTTGCGCTATGCCTAATGAATGGTTTTGCGACTTACTGCGTGATGTTTTCCCGGCTTTTCGCTGCCCTTGTCCACAACAGGCCATATTTGCTGAATTTTAATGAGTTATTGATAATAAAGATACTTATTTTTCGTATAACCAAAAATATTTTGTATGGCACTTGGACGGCTGGGGAAATGTTTGGATATTTGATT
>Ga0172380_10002334_pt1 | contig 29595 bp, 43 predicted proteins | sample Leawe162metaG_FD_119747 | JGI IMG/M metagenome (GOLD analysis project Ga0172380, IMG submission 119747) | Leachate microbial communities from a municipal landfill in Southern Ontario, Canada - Leachate well 162 metaG | ecosystem: Engineered > Solid waste > Landfill > Unclassified | place... | reverse complement strand
GTTTTTTCAGTAGTGGCAGGGCCAGAGAATTTAGTAAATCCATTTCCAGTTCCGCCATAAGTTGAAGCTATGACCTGTGTAAGTGCCGCAGTACCATCAAAGTTATTTCCGTAAATAGCTCTAGGAGTTGCAAGTGCGGTTGCGGTAGAGGCATTACCTGTTAATGGGCCAGCAAAACCTGTTACGGTTAAAATCCCAGTGCTTGAGTTAAATGCCAAACCAGCGTTTGTTTTTGGTGCTAAATCACCTGTAGCGGCTGTAACAAAAACAGGAAAGCAAGTAGTATCCGAAGCTTCATTAGCAACAGTAATACTAGGCGCAGCTATTCCAGCTAGTAAATTTGCATAAGTGATCTTATTATTCGTATTCGGAGTTCCTGGCCTCACAAAAGGCATTAAATCTGTACCCGCCATTGAGGTTTCTGTTGTAAAATCCGACGCTGGTGTGTTTGCCATATATTCCTCAATTCATTTTTGTTGTTAAGTTTCTAATAACCAAGTTCCCGACCCATCTTCTAACTCCCATAGGTCGGTACTATCTTCTAATTCCCAGCTTCCATCACCAGGAGGAGGTGGGGCTGAACTAGAGGGTGCGGGTGTGTAATAGTAATACATTAGTCAGCCTCTACATAGTTAATAACAAAAGTTATATCTGCATTTGCTGCTTGTGGACTAGCTAATGTACCACCTTGAATTTTAAACGATTTTATTCCCTTGAACACATCTTGCGGCAGTGGAATGGTTTTTGAAGCCGTCAGAGTAACTACAAAATCAGCTAAAGCTCCCGCCGATCCTGTTGCAACATTGGTAAGGGTAGTAACAAATCCAGCAATGGTTGTCCTTGTAAATGTAATGGTTGTTAAGTTAGCTAATGAAGCTGGAATTGAAATTGAGCAAGGCAATCCTAGAGATAAATCAAACTCTACACCCGTTGATGCGCCACTCGCTATAGCCATTTGCTGCTCTACTGTTTTTGCTGCCATATTATTCTCCTTGTTATATTGTTAAATTATCTAATTCCGTAAAGTTTAAATGTTCCTGAAGTAATATTACCAGAACTCATAAAGAACTTAACTGCATTAATTGCCGTTACCGCAGCACTATTAACTCCAGAGCCATCAGCATTTACTATATTTGCAGTTGCGCCTAGATAAGTTGTCTGGAATTTCACTTTTTTATAAGAAGCAGCGGAAGAAGGATTAAATAAGGTAACTTCACACTGCAAGGAATCCTGCGCTACGTTAGAAACGCCAAATCCAGTCGCGGTTGTAGGATTAAGGGCAATAGCTGTAGTAAACCCACCTGTGCCTGCGTTACTTGAATCCGCCACAGGGTCAGCAGGTGTATTAAAATACATCACCCACGTATAGTTAGTTGCAACATAAGTAGAACCGTTATCTGTTGAAAGCTGCATCTCTAGAATGCTTTGATCTGTAGCTGCAACTAAATCAGTAATAACTATTTTATATGAATTATAAGTCGAGCTTAATCCTGTAAAGGCGATTAAAGCAGAAGCTGATGCGGTTTGCGTACTCAGCAATACCATAGGTGATAAACTTAAAGAAGAACTTCTTGACACCTCAGTCCAATAAGAGTTCGTAGAATCATATTCCAAAAGAATATTATCCTGTAAGGATGATGTAACAAAAGAAGCCCCGCTTTGTAATTTAATACCAGAGCTATTACTAATTGTTAGCGCATTTGATACACTTGAAGCTTTTAACAATACAAGTTGCCCGTCTATACCACCATTAATAGTAGTGACTGTTTGCGCCGCTCCTGAAGTATCAATAAGATATTGTGAAAAATCACCTACTGTAACAGCATTTGTGGTTACGGTTAAAGCGCCGCCCTTTTCTGTATAAATCGCTCTTGGCTTACCTCTCTCGGTATAATATATAGACCCGTCACTATGTAATACTACGCCCTGCCCTCTGTTTAAAGTAAACGTCAACGCACCATCAATGGTGGCTGTAGAAGTAATGGTTACAATTCCAACGCCAGTATTTTCAAACTCAGCGCACCAACCATCCACAAAAACTGAAGAAGATGGCGCGGGCAGTGTTACTGCAATAGGATTTGGATTGGAAAACGAAATTAATTTCCCCCAACTTGTCGCGGTATCCATATCATATGTGGTAGTGTTTACGGTTATAACCTTTGAGCCCACATAGGTCTGTCCGTTATAAACAATGAACTGACCTGAATTCAAAGCGCCTTCATCAGGTACACTAAAGTAATTCTCGGTTTTAATGGTATTTAAATCTTCATCTAATAACACCATAAAATACTCATCAGGCGAAGGGGTTAAGAATATAGTTGGGAACCTACCTGCGCTATCTGCTTGTACAGCATTAACCAACATAGAGTTGTACATGATAGGAACAGTAGTAGAAGGCGTAGTAAGGGTTCTATTTGCATAAGTAGTCTTTTGCGTTACCTGATCTGTTTCAAAAAACACCAGATATGCATTAGCCAATGGCAACCCTGTCGCATCAACGAAAAAAGCAAATGGTGAAAAAAATCTATTAAATGCCATGATTATTTTGTAATTTTAGTTTTTAATGGTGGTTTAGGCTCTTCAAATCTTTTTACTACAGGGCTTTTAGAAAGCTGGTCTATTTCCTTTTTACTCAATTCCTTACCACCTTTCATTAGCTGCCCAGTTTTACTTAAAGTGACCCCTAATGCTTTACGCAATGTGGCGTTACGAGTGAGTTTAGCGGTTATATTTCCAACTCCTTTAGCCGTTAATGCAGTAGCTGAAACAGGTGATAAAACGGCTTTTTCCAACAGGCTGCCACCAAGCGTATTATCTTTAACCTTTTTAGCTATTCTTTTACCCACAGTATCAGGCTCTTTTAATTCTTTAGGTGCAATTGCTTTTTCAGCCCTTATTAAAGCAGATTGTTTTTTTAAAGATTCCAAAGTACCAGGGCTATATGTGTCTATATATTGATTGGTTATATCCCGAAGCTCTTTTACACCCTCATCATAAACCTTTCTTACCCTTGGGGTTAAATCCGCTCCTGAAGCTATCTCAATATCAGTATCTAAGTTTTGCCTTGCCTTCCAAAGCTCCTCTAAATTAATATCACCAGACTTTCTGGCTATATTCTGCTTCATCATTCTGATAGGTTCTAACAGGCTTTTTCTCCTCTCCTCTGTTAAACCCTCCATATTTTTTACCCTCATCTCTAATTTGTCATATTGCGCATTAAGAGGCGCAACAGGAGCCTTCTTATCTTTTAGCACAGAGCGTAAACCTTCCGCCGCCCTTTCCTTTTCAAATCGTATGATATTAAGATTTCCTCTAAGACTTTTTGCCCTAGGGCTAACACCTTTTATTTTCTTTAATTCCTCAATAACCTCTAGATCACTTTTATTTGGAACAACCTTCTTCTCTTTGTTAATACCTACTTCCACCACATCCCTGAGATGTGCGTTCTTGTTTGTCATTTTAGGAAGAATTAAATCTGTATAAACTCCATCGGCAAGTTTTATTTTTTCCAATTTCGGAACACTTTTTAAGGCAGCTTCACCAACATTTTCCAAGCCGGTGCCAATAGCCTTTGATGCGGAACCAGTAGCTGATGCGCCCAAACCAAGAGTGCCGATAGTTGCCAAATCTTCAATCGCTTGTGCCGGCCTAGGAGCGGCTTTCTTAAATGAGCCATAATCTTCAGCTATGCCGCTGCCAATATTAGCTATATTTTGTGGAACGGGAAGTTGCATAGTAACGTCAGCAACCTTTCCAGCTATATCTTTAACAGGTTGTGGTATAGCTCTGCTTAATCCCTCACCCGCAACATCACCGACAAACCTTGCCGCTGTTGCAGGAGCGCTTAAAGCAAGCTCTGGGAAGGATTTTTTGCCTGCTGTAAAATCAATTGCCGACATCATTGCTTGCGCTGTGCGAGTATCTAAATCCCCTGAAACCGCATTAGAAAAGCTTTTTTGTTTCTTTTTAGTTGGCTTTTCAATACCCTGTATTTCTTCAAATGTATAACTGGTTTTTCTAGGCGCGGCTTGAACGGGCATATCAGACCCAGAGCTGCTACCTGTCATTTCCTCAAATGTATAACTTCTTGCCATTATTCATTTACATTATTAAGTTTTTCGCCATCCCAAATAAATATACCTTTATTGGTAAAATATTTAGCACCTTCTTTTAATTGTTCTTTTTTAGTTGGTATAGCTTTTGGGACATCAACCTTGTAAGCTTTGTCATAATCCGTTATAGCTCTCTTTACTTCTGCCAGACTTGCGCCCTGTTTTTCTAAATCGTTTATTAAATCCGCCTTACCTTTTTGTTTTACAATATTCTGCTTCTGCAAATCTACTAACGCAAAGTTGCCAGCAAGGGATTTATCTGGGCTGGCAATTGATTTTAATATCTGTTTATAATCAAAGTCAGTAGGGTTTACGCCTAATTGTTTTGCTAATGGAGCAGCTAATTGTGAAGTTGCCGCTGCAATATTCTCATATGTTGCGCCCTCATCCAAACCAAAATCTAACCCGACCTGATTGCCAAACGCGTTTACCCAAGACGCTGTATTAGCTAATGGACCCGTATCCGCTCCTGATGCAACTAAATCATTTAAACTAGATTCTATAACCTGCACCTGTGGTTCAGCGGCAATAATTTTATTTGCATCATCATAAACAGTATCAAGTAATGTACGTCTTGATTTTGTATCGGTTTTTACACGCTCAATATTTTCAATATATTTAGGATCCTTTTCTCTAATATCCTGACCTACTTGCTGACCTTTCATGGTATCGCCAGTTAAGAAGCCCATCAACTCTGCCATTTTAGCCCTATTCATATCATTAGATGCTACTTGCGTAGGTTGTAACAAAGGTATAGATTCCTGCGTGACTTCTGGCTGTAAAGCTTCTCCTTCTGGGGTGACATTCGGCTGCATGTCCTGTGTCCAGTCATAAGCTGCCGGCTCTACTTGAACGTCATTAATAGGATTGGGCTCTAGTCCTGGCATTGGCGCTTGTTGCTGTTGCGGAGGTATTGATGCCCCAGGAGTACTTCCATAACCCATATCAGTTGGGTCAAAGCCATATTGCTGCCCCATGATTTTAGCAATCAACTTGTTTTTAGCATCCTGAACGGTTTGTTTTTTTAAAGTTCCATAACCCATTAAAAAAGTAGGGTCATATATACCCGCCTTTAATATAGGGTCGTCAAACTGTTTTGCTAATTCTTCACGCCTTGCCACCTGTTTCTTCCTCTCATCCATCTGTGATGCCGTATCTAATGCCTGTGCTTTTAATAGGTCGCGTTGTGCCATCTCATTCTGCAAATCCTGAGTGCGATTAGTAACGCCTGAAACTATGTCCCAAATTCCTGCCATTAAACTACCTTCCTGAATTTAACACCAATTTTATGATAATTAACTTTCCTAAATCCGTTTTTAGCTTTTGTAACAGCTTCAGGATTTGTTTTTTCTACCTCTTGTGCCACAACACCAATGTATTTTCCTTTGCTGCCTTTATAATTGAATTTATAGATATTATGACCATTTTCCTGACCTAATGGCTCAAGGTTTTCCTTCAATGCCTCATCTGAGAATAAAGCCATTAATCCGTTACCTGCCTCACCTATTGCATTTTGTGCGCCCATATAAGGTGCAGCGGCTTTTGCAGCCTTCGCCTGACCAAATTGGTCTGATGCAGTTGTACTTGCGCCACTTATTCCAGCGCCAATATTGCCTAAGTTACCGATACTTTGCGTTCCTTGGCTGCTTAATCCAAATAGATTATTAAGGAAATCCTGATACCTCGTTGACGCATAATCCTGACTGAATTTACTTGCGTTTCTTAATGCAGCGGTGCTATTTCTTAATCCGCCTGCCGCTAAATTATTCTTTATTTGCCTATTGCCCTCATCTAATCCAAACTGATAATCAGGCGATTGAAAAAATGAGCTTGTATCACCCTTTAACAGCATATCCATTATATTGCTATTAGCCTGTGTGCCACCCTCAATAAATGGCTGAAATTGCCCAGAAGCCTTTTCATAAATACTTTTTAAAAATGCTAATTGTTCAGCACTGACGCCTTCAGCAGCTTTACCGGCCTTTTTACCACCAATTGCACCAAAAATACTTCCTAACATTTTTTACCACCCAAAAAAACTAAACTACATTACCAGCAAAATCTCTCCAATCCGAACCATCAAACCAAATTGGCAAACCTAAATCAGAATCTATAATTACTACATCATCAACAGGCTGTGTTGGCCTGCTTGCGGTTGCATAACGATTTAAAATTATATTTCCGCTACTATCAAATCTATCTGCAAAATTATTCGCGATCTGTTCAAAAATTTTAAACCACTCAAAACTTACTTGCCCTCTTTCAACAGGTTCATCTAAAAAATGACCCCTTGTACGCAATGGTAATGAAACAAGTTTAAACATTTATGCCTGTAATTTTTGAACGTTTGCAAAGATTGTAGAAATCCGGACTTTTATAGGGTCATTAATTATGAATTTTAAACAACGCTTTCTGGCAGTTCCTTTGCCTATCCACATTGCCTTATAACGATAATTACCTTGTCCGCCTACACTTGCTGGATACTGGTTAGAGAATGTGTGTCCGTAATCATCAGACCACGACAGATAAACCTGTGGGTTTTTGCCTGGATTATTAGTATTACCTAAACCGGCCTCAATATCCAATTCTATTCTATCAAAAGAAAAAGGATTATCAAGGTCAAAAAAGTATGGGGTGGTGAAAGAACGGTAAATATTTTCACCTGACTCGCTGGTGCTGTCAAAGACTATTTTGTATATTTTGCCCGTCTGATAGTCGCCCACAAGATTAAATCCAAACGTATTTTCAAAGCAATTGGCCTTCCACCTGTCGCCATTAAAGCCACTTGTACGTTTATGCCACTCCCCTAAAGTAAGGTTGCATTCAAGAGTAATATTTTCAGAAGGAAATTGGCATGTCAGGAACTTTTGACCACCATCAGTATAAACCCAGAAAATAGCATCACTAATGGTGTTAAAACCTGCTATTAATTGCTCAATTGGCTCTGTTGACAAGGGCGTGTACTGATACCCCACACTTACATATATTTTTTTATCATCACCAAGCCAATACATTTTATCATCTTCGCTAATAACAGAGTTTTTAGCCGCACAACCCCTGTTTATCACCGTGCTTCTCTGATAAGGAAAGTCTATATTGGCATTATAAGCCCAAACCTCTATTGTTTCCGTGCCGTATATCCATGTTTCGCCTGAGTTTTGTATGGTTCTTACGATTAAATCAGGGCTTGCGTCTGCCTGTGCTATAAAACCAGAAAAAGCAATACTATCCTGGTCAGAGATTTGCCACTCGTTACTATCTTTTATTGAAAAAATAAAATAACCATAGCTTTGCGAAATACTTGAAGATGGTAAATAATCAACATCAGTTATTTGTGTAACATTTGAAGATGTTACTTCCCACGCATCACCTGTTGGCTTTAGCACAACCAGATTGATGCCGTTAGTATCCCATTCAACATTTGCATTTACAGAGCCGATGTTCCCAATAAGATTTTTTGTACCAGCGGCATTAACGCTATAAACACTATTTCCACAAGAAACATATAACAGCCCACCAAAAGCCTTCATTCCCCAAACCGGCTCATTGTTATCTAAATCTGCAAAATCCTCTAAACCACTCGTACCGATAAGATAAGATGAAACTTTTTGTGATTCTTGTGAATTGATGCGATAAAGATTAACCAACTCTTGCGCCGATACATTCAAGCCAAGTGTTTTATAAAAACTAGTGGGTAATGGAATTTGCAAACGAGGCATTTTCTAACGCCCCCATTGCCTTCTTGGAAATACAGCTACATCTATTTGCAGGTAAGTATCTTCCATATCGTAATCTAATAATTTTTGCTTTAATTCTTCAGCGCGTTTTAATACAACTTCCGCCCTAGTTCCTTCAACACCGTAATCTGCAATTAATTCTGCCGCTAAATTATAAACTAAAGTGTTTGTCCATTCTTCAGGAAAATCAGGGTCATTGTCAGCAGCCTCAAAAGCCTGAAACGGATAAACAACATTCAACTTCATTACCTGTGTAGTATTTGCAGGAGCCTGTGAAATCCATATCCAGCCTTCAGTTCTGCGAGGTTCAAACATTATTTCACTTGGATAACCAGCGGCCTGATATTTAACAGAAAGAAGTTCGTAATCCTTTCTTGCTAAAACATTCATTTGCGTTTCATAACCTTGTTGACCGCTTTCATTTTGAGCCAGATTTAACAAGGTTGCATATTTCATTTTTAATGGTTTTGCCGGTTTATCTGAATAGCAAAAAACGTTTCTATCAGCAGCGGCAACCTCATCCAATGGGGCGGTTAAAGTAATTACATTGCCAACAACATTTGCAATAGTTGTCCAAAAAACAACGTAACTTGATTGTACAACTCCTATAGTTTTGCCAATAGTAAAGCCAGTCGCGTCTTGAACGGTAATGCTAGTAGCCCCCGCACTTGCAGCCGATGCTAAATAGCTATAATCATAATCAAGGGTTGCGTGGTCAGTTCCACTACCCGGCCCAACTACATATTTATTTTGACCATATTGCAAAAACAGGTTTATGATCTCAAACTTCCAAAGATAAATATCCTCAGATTGCCACGACTTGACCATTGAGTTAAGTTGCGTAATACCTTCATTTAAATCTTCGGGCGCAAGTTCTTGACCCTTGGGAAGTAAACCAAGTTTTTTAAAGGCCTGAGAAACTATCGCATTTCTTTGAAGCTGCCAGGTATATACGCCTGATGTGCTCATTTACCCTTCTTTTTGGAAACTTTTTTCTCAATCTTTTTAAGAACCTTCATTTCACTCTTTTCGTGTTTAGCAGATTCTTTAACGCATGATTTCTTTTTCATAAACTACCTATATATTCTTCTTTGGCGGGTGAGTAATTTTCGGCTTTAGTCCCATAGCTAATGCCTTGCGTGGCGAAACCTGATTTACATCTGGCATTCTTCCTTTTGTTGGTTTTTTATCCATTTAGTCCTCCTTCGTTGTTTTTTATAATTTCTGCATACTTAGTTTTTACCTCATCAGTCCAAAACTTATCAGCCACATCTTTAACTATATCAACCTCTTTAGAAACATCATCCAAAGGTGAAATACATTTACGATGTATCTTGCTGGATATTTCCACCCCATCTTTATAAATTTTATCCGCCTCTTTAACCTCTATAACTCCTGTTTCTGCAAGATATGTTACCGAAACAAGAGTTCTTTTTTCCTCAAAATTTGCCATAATTCTCCTTAGCTTGAATAATAATGTCCTTCAAAAATCAATGTATATGCAGTGCCGCTTGCAAATTCTGTTGTCCCTAATGCACCAACTACAGCGGCATCACCACTTTGTGTCAGCGCTATATATGTTATAGAAGCATCAATTGTCGCTCCGATCATATAATAACCGGCACCAAGGTTTACATTACTCCAAGTGCTAACAGCCGGGCGCATTGTTATCGCAGATCCAGAAGGAGTCACTGGTAAAGTAGCTATCCGAATTGTACCTGACGCTGTTGAATAAGTTGGCGTAAATACCAACCTAATGCCAAAAGTAACTAAATTACCTACTTTCGTATATTGCCCTTGTTGCGCACTATAAACCACAGATAGATCGCCAGGTGTGCTAAATGTTACCGTCGGAGTAAACGTACCTTCTTCATAATCATCCAGCGTGTTTGCATTCGCGCTGGTAACTTGGGTTGCAGGGAATTGTATGCGACCTGATGCAGCGCCTGATATATCTAAAATCCCTATCGGTGTAAAATCACCACTATTATTTAATGTTGCTAATGTTGTTGCGCCCGCACCTTGAAAATCAAAGCCGGAAGCATTAGAGCTTCTAATTACTTGATTAACTAATACCCGCGTAGAAAAAGTTCCTATAGTTGCAGTTAATGCCGCCAAAGTAGTAGCGCCTGAAACATTTAAGGATGTCGCAGTTAAGGCGGTAAATGCACCCGTACTTGGCGAAGTGCCTCCAATTGCTGGCGGAGAGGCAAAAAAATTACTATTTAATACGTTACGAACTACATAAGAGTCGCCAGATGGTTGAGCAACAATCAAAATGGCGCTTGCATCAACAGATGTAATTTCGGGATATTCAAAAAATACTGTCATTACTTAATTAGTTTGTATGAAATTTCCATTTTCATCTGTTATATATTCGCCCGTCTGGTCAACCATCCACTCATTAAAATCATTCTCTTGAATCGTGGCGGTTATATATTTCTGCCCTGGTAATAATCCGCGAGTTTTTGCTATTTTAACAAAATCCTGCGGGTTTCTAGGGTCAACAACTCGTTTGTCAACCCTTAAACCAGTCCACTCTATCGTAGTATCATCATACGGCAAATTACGACCCGTTCTGTCACAAGTCGTATATGGCTGATGATGTCTGGACTTTTTAGACACATTATTATGCTACATCAACTGCCCTTGCTATGCCCATTCCTTTCAGAATATCACTGCCAGCAACTGAACCAGAATAGCTTAAATGCAAGGTTTTAGAATCATCCGCAGTTGTAACGTTTGCGTAACCAGCCACCATAGTTCCGAATGATAATACACTTCCATTAACGCTACCACTAGCAATCGCGCCAGTAGGTGCAACAGCGGAAGTAATACCTTGAACCGCATTTAACAAGCAGCCATTTTTAAGCATCACAAACCTATCAGGAGAGCCAGCAGTTAATGCCTTGAATGTAGAAAGTGAAGTATAGCTGTTTATGATACAATCATCGAAAATATTCCTTGCACCAGCAGAAATTTCAACTTCTGTAGTTGCAGTTCCACGAATAACAGTATCTAGTCCTATATAACATTTCTCAAAGTAGTTTTCACCACCAGAAACTTTTAAAGAACGCGAGCCAGCATCATCCATGGATGAATTACCAATGCCTGAAATCTGGCAATTAATAAAATGATTGCGTTCACCACTAACAGTAAGTGCTATAGATGAGGTGGCAGTAGAAGATGCAATACCTTGGAAGATCCCGATATTTGCGATAATACACGCATCAGCCGAAACCGTCATTAGATTATCTAATGTAGTCGCAGACGCATCTTGAGCTATCCTTGCTCTTTGACCAATCATGGGATTTGCACCACAACCAATTAAGTGAACTAAATCCTTATTCCAATCTAAAGTTGTTGTTTGATAATCAGTAGTATCAGCAGAAGTATTGCTTTGCGCCAATAAATAAACAATATCATTCTGATTTGCTGTTGCCGCCTCTAATGCCCTGCCTAACGTTGCAAAAGGTGCATCAATGCTTGTGCCTGTATTTCCATCTGAGCCAGTGCCAGGAGCTACGAAATATCTGTTGCCCTGTGTAATAAAATCACCTGGTAATGGAACGCCAAAGCTAGTCAAGCCATTGGGAAAATTTGTATAAACCATATCGATCTCCAATTTTATAATTAAAGGGGGTTTTTACACCCCCCAATCTATCTATTAACCTACGCCTACTGTGCCGTAAACTTTACGGAAGTCGAATAAGGTAGAGCTATAACGCTCGCTGCAATAGAAACGATAAACATCATCATCTTCCATTGGAAGTTCACGCATATCACGATTTTGACGCTCAAACAGTGTTAGTGCATCATCACGATAGTCAGTGAAGAATGTGAAACCATTTGAATATGTCAGGTAAGGATTAACGATAATATCAGCTTTCTCATAGAAAACGTTAGTATCATTGTTACCAGTGCCAGGGCGAAGTTGAGAGTAGAAAACCCTTTCTGCTTCAAAACGTTGCTCTGGAGCTACCATTACTTTGGTAATTCCTAAAGGAAGTTCTGTGCCTTCAAGAGATTTTGTCCTCATCACGCGAATGAACGCCTGATTAGTAGCTGCTTCACTGAAAGTAGTATAAGAAGAAAGATTGCTTTGAACCGCACCAACCTCAGAAGGATGGGAAGCTGAAAACATTGGCTGTCCGTCACCATAAGTAACAGATGAGCTTTCACCATTGTTGAACATGTTCGCAACGTACCTGTCTTTTGTACGTAAGAACGCATCCCTCATCATCTTCATATCGGCAAGACCGGCTATGCCCATTTCAGATTTGTAAAGGTTATCGTCATATGCTTCACGTGTAACTTTAAACACTTTTGCAAATGTCTTGTGCTGCGTACGTGTTACAAATGACTGTTTAATATCCTCGGAAGAAGCTTGTACACCCTCTGGCTTCACTGGCGCGTAGGTCAGTGCAGTAGATTGCATTGCTTCTTCATAGCCTCTTTTAGAGGTAGAAACATTCATTACTTTATCCCAATAGGTATTAAGCTTTGGGTTAGTTGAGTTAAAGATCTTATAAAGACCCAATACCTGGGCTTTACTGAGTGCGCCTGAACTGGTAGTCATATATTATTCTCCATTGTTGTTATTAAATACCCGCAGTATTAGGCGTGTAATTAGTGTTATTAATACGGCATAGAACACTTGCGTAAGAGCCTAATTCGTTATCAATCTGGTCAACAACAGAAAGAACCCTGACTTGCAGAGTGCTTGTAGTGCCAAATAAAGAACTATCCAGTGCAGTGGAAGAATTACCAGTTACTGTGCTACCTGATGTAAGGTTAATGAAGTTGGTATTAAGACCAATATCAGTTGCTGTAAGTGCGCCAGATACCTGTGCTTGATATATTGCGTTAGGATCAGCGCAAACTATAACTTCCCTTGCTGTAGAAGCCGGGTTGTATACTATATTTTCCGTTGATGTTGAAAGACCTACAAAACTCAAGATAGTACCTAAAAACACACCGGTAGAACCAGCGGTTTCAACTATAGGCAATGCGCCCGGCTGAGTGCCAACTGAACTTGCAGTAGCATTTGCGCCATCAGCACTTAACTGTACTGGTTGATTTAGATAGTGAGCCGTAGCGTCTGTGGATGGAATATATGCGTGAATGCACAATTTCTCATCGTACTTTACCGCTTTTAGACCATATGGGGCGTTAGCATTTGCCATTTTTAACTCCTTTGATTAATAATCGCAGGAGTTAATTCTCCTGCTACTTTTCTGAGTCAGAAGCAAATCTCTCGATTGCCTCATCCTCCTCCTTCCTTCCCCGATCTATTGATAATTTATTAAGATAATTCGCCCTTTCTCTTTGGAAAAACTGATAATCTTCAAGTGTACAATATACTAATGCAAACTTTTCGACCTCAAGCCTTCCAGATTCATCCTTTTTTCTTTTGCATTTAAAAGAATAAATGGCGATATTACCGTCAGTTTCAATATTTGGGATTTTTAGTTTTGGGTCAACTGGAAGATACTGGAATAAACCAAGTTCAACTAGTTGTTCCGCTTCCTCCGGAGGGGAGTTGAGAATGATGCACCCTTGAGGTGCTAAAAATTCGAATTCACCAGACCTGCGAGAGTCCATGTATGATACGATTTTCTCAGAAAAAGCTTTACGCCTATTATTCATTTTTTTCTTAGCCATGTCAAGCTGTTTTTTTTCTTCAATAGCTTTTCCTATATTATCAAGGGATTCCTTAGTCTTTAATTGAACTTTTTCTTCTGTCATCTTAACTCCTTAAATTATTTTTTTGTAAATGCCTGGTAACTTTGTAAAGCTTCTTTTTCATCTTTATATATACCTTGCGAAATATGCGTTTTTAGAATCTGCCTGTCTAACTCAGGAACATCTTTCCAGCCAAAACCTTTTCTTTGCGGATTGCCAACACCATTAGCGCCTGAAACATTAGGTAAAGGTGTTTGTTTTTTTGCCGCACCAGGAAAATATTCAGGAGAAGAAAGCATGACACGCCTTTTTACTTCAGCTAATAATTCAACTTGCGGCCTGTCTTTGTAACCCTTCTTTAACAAAGAATTAGAAATACTTGCTGCTAAAGTTTTTAATTCATTATCTGAGTTGATTTTTCTAACAAAACTATCATTTTGCTCTAACCAACTCTGCGCGGAATCATCAATTTCATATTCTTCAGTAGCAGTGTCGGCATCTGCATCTTTTTCGGCAATAATTGCCTGTAAATCAGCTTTTTGCTCCTTTAAATGCTGCAATCCCTTTGTAGCCTCATCATATTCAGCTATGTCATTATTTGCTTTTGCCTGCTCTAACTTAGCTTCCCAGCCTTTTATAACAGTATCAATGCGTAAACTTTGTTCCTCAAGCTGTTTATTTACAAGCTTTTCAAGCCTTTCTACTTTTTTATTAATTTTTCGGTCAATATAACCTTTTTCATTTTTATTACGCGGTTCAAAGCCCTTTTTTGGCTTTTCATCCTCGACAATTTCCGCTTCTTCTTCGGTTTTTTCCACCTCAACTTCAACTACTTCTTCTTCGGGCTTTTCAACTACCTCAGTTTCAGGAGCCCCCTCTTCTGTTACATCCTTTTCAGGAACAACATCCTCTATTTTTTCTCCATCTGCAAATTGTAGTGCCATTTTTTACTCCTTTATGAAATTTAAATTCCTTTCTCTTTCCCAATCTTCTTTTTTTACCTCTATTACCTTACAACCAGTTTTTGATATCTGCATAAATCGAAAAATCCCCTCATCTTCCATTGGAAGCTCTTTTAATTCAAAATCTTCTAACATGGCTTACTCCTTTATATATGCAATTAAATCACAACCTTCTACAAACTTGTAGAATACTTCCCTTTCAGGATGTTTCATTATATCCCCATCAGTATTTGTAAAAAATACCTCTACCCCCACCTTCACATCATCATCTGAAATAAATCTTTGCGATTTTCCCAAATCAAGAATCTTTCCTTTACGTAATTTTACCAATTCACGTTTCACTTCCCTTTCATCAATTATAATTGGGCTTTTTATCCATGATTTCATTTTATCGCTGATCTCTAATTCCACTAAAACCACATCATCCAGTGGTTTGTATTTTTCCGCTACTAAAGTAGTACAGAAATTACTAATCTGATTCTCTATCGCCATTGATTTTCTCCAAGTCAGTTAAGATTTTTCCATTAAGAAGCTCATGTATTCTTGTATGAGCCTGCGCTACCCCAGCATTGTAATCGCTTAATGATTTTTGATTGTCGGAAATATAAGCGCCTGCAACCCAGGTTTCTTTCGCTATATTAATTTGATCTTCACATAATTTTTTAAGATTTTGAGTCCATCGGTTATCAAGCCACATTTTAAGGCTCGCCCTATCTTCTTCGCTTAATTCTGGCTTAGTATCAACCAGTTTCGTTTCCTGTACTTTCATTGCCTTTTTCTTTCTCGCTCTTTGGAGCGGTTAAATTTTGTATCTCCGCCAACTTCTTTAAATCATCAATCTGGTCTGATTCAGATGGCTCAAGTTTAGACAACGTTTCTAATGCCTTAGCATTTTTCAACATTACATCAGCATTAGCACTTTTATCTTTTATTTGCAACTCTAAATTTTTATTTTGCTCAGTTTGTAATTCTAATTGCGCTAATAAACGTTTATTTTCTTCTTCCATTTGCTTCAACTGAATCTCTGCCGGCGTAGGTTCTTCCTTCGCAATAAATCTTTCAGGGTCAACTAAGTGCATCGTATCAAACGCCTCTTTCACAACTTCTTTTTTATCTATCTGGTCGCCGAGAACGCCATTACACATTTCCGTCATTACCTGCATTTTAGCAATTCTTATACTGCTTGTTAAATTATTAACATCAAAAGATGCAGAAGTATAAAACGGGGATTCATCAACAGTTTCAAAATCAATGTTAAATGGATTTGGTTTTCTGAATGCAACAACATTAAATTTCATCATCAACTCTATTTCCATATCCAGCGAATCCCTTATCCTGTTCAGAATAGCTTTATATTGTGCTATACCCTGCTCTACCATACTTAAAGTAGTGGTCGCGGTCTGGTTAGCTGCAACAACATCATCCATGTTCACAACAGATTTAAAATAATCTGTCATAAATCCAAGTAACTGGAATAGAACCATGCTTGGTTCTTTTGCTGTCAACTCAACTATATTATCACGCAAATTCGCACCATAAGATTCTACAAATGCAAAATTACCTTCTTTTAAAGTAATTGCACCACCCTGCATCCTTACGCCACCTTTACCAATCAATCCTGTATGCAAGTTTGACCTTTGCGCTGAATCCAGCAACATATTTATAGCTGAATTTATCGCATCAATCTGCTCATAGAAAATAGTACCAAATCCAATATCATATATACTTCCATTCGGGTCACGGAACATTCCGAACTTTGTAAAATATTGTATCGGCGCGGCAAAAATTATATTTCCTTCTTCATCTTTTATCGCATCACTTTCGATATAATTCTTTTCATATTTCACAAGCAATCCACTCTCTTTGTGAACCGTTGCAATAACAGGTTCTGCGTATCCATCACCATCAAGGTCATATCTTAAATGCTGCTCAATAAATACTAGCGGCGCATCATTGGCGATAACTTTCTTCTCAGGGTCAACACCAGATTGCGCACTTCCCGAATCCAGTTTACTTATGTCAACATCCAACCACGCACCACTCGCTATCATCGTTTCGCACTCATGCCTGTACATTTCAAATACATGTGAAATTCTTGGCGCGGTTGCTAAACTTTTTACAGATGGGTGAACAATCAATTCATACGGCATCAATAGATCCGATTGCACATCCCTCTGGATATTGTTCGGATAGGTTTTCTTAAACATGCAACCTATCATTGGCAACATGGTTGTCATTTTATCCAGCTCTTCCTTCCAGTGTTTTATATCTTTTAAAATCTGCCAGTTTGCAAATTGGCTATATTGATTCGCCCATGCAGCTTTCTCGCCAGCGCCCTCTCTTTCTGGCATAGGCATTCCCGTCATGGGGTCTATACGTATCGTTAAGCGCCCATCATCCTTGCCATAAAACCAACATTTAACAGGCTCACCATCATTTAATATCGCAGGATACGCAATAGCGTTAAAACTTATTGCAGCAGCAGTTAACAAAGGAATTATATATGAAGGTGAAGAACCTGGATTCTGATTCCATTGCGGATACGCTGTGTTGCCCACCAAATCCTGTATCCTTCTTATAACATCAAAGCGCTCATTATTCGCGGTAAAGTCTACATCGTAATTTTCCTTTACCCTCATGGCTAAAGTTTTGAGATCATCTTTCTGATCCCAACCATCCCATTGCTCTACGCCACCTTTGTCCATAAATTTTCCCGGTATTTTTCTTAGTGTTTCCAACTGCTACCCGCGTTATAACTTTTCCAGCCATCATACTTCATCCCCACATATTTATCAAGCTGCATTCTCTCATCCTTCTCATCGTCATTGTCCAAACCAAAATCACTATGCCTAGCCCAATTTAAAAACTGGCTAACACTATCAACCCTGTTATCCTTCTCGGCATCCATATCAAATTCCAATAACTCTTCTTCAAATGCACGTAACCATGCCGCACTTTTCGGCATATACACACGACCACCTTCAAAATCCCTCGCGCATGTTGTTGCCCTTATTACCTTTCCTTCCTTCCCAACTTTTATAGGTATATAACTCCTCACCCTATCAATCTCCGGCAATTCCTGCAACAACGACTGCCCAGAAGCCTTGTCCTCTATCAACACCCAATCCGCTGTCCACTCACTAGCCATCGAAATTATTTTCCCGCGTAAAACAGGATAAGATAATTTCTCCTCATAACAATCTAATATATCATACCGCCCATCTCCACGAACTCCCCAAGTCGTACATACCGATGGATCATTTAACTCACCCTCTTTATACGCCGTATCCCATGACTGTACGATATACTTATATTCACGCATCTCTTTATAATACCGAAACCATGACGCAGAAAATACCTTACCAACCTCATCCTCGGTAAACTCACCATAATAGAAACGCTTCTTTATCGCATGACTTAAATTCTCATACGTTTTTAATGTCCTCTCATTTAAATTTGCGGCATTATCAACCGGATTCATCTGTATATTCGCGCAACTATCAAAATATTCTAACTTACCACCTTCAGGATTCTCCCCCTTTATAAACATCTTATACACCCAATGCCCCACAGTCGGCGGGTTACAGTCAACATACATTTTCGGAATTATACACTCGCCTGTAACAGCATTCAATGCAACGCAGTTCATACGTGTCATCAATTTTTCTATAACACTAAATCTTTTTATCTCACTCGCCTCATTCACATATATCGTTCCATACTCAGTACCCAGCACCGCCTCTACCCTCTCCTCAGTATCCAAACCCCTCATCAGTATCTCCGAGCCATTCGGAAACTTCACAGACAATTCCGTCTTATTAAATTCCAATCCAACTTTCGCTAATCCCCTAGCCGCCAACACCTTCGGCAACGTATCATTCCAAATCGAATCCAATAACCTGTTTCTATTAAACCTGCATATCAAATGCCTGGTCCCCGCATATAACATCGCGCGTACAACCAACTCATTAATGAATTCCCAGCTTTTCCCGGACCGCCCACCTCCCCATCCCAATATAAACACCTTCTCAGGATCCCGACTTAAATCCAATAACTTCCTCTGCTTTATTGTCCTACGCACACAACCACCAACGCAATTATCAACACCTCATTCAAAACCAATGACCAAAACAATGTTCTACTTATTTTCATAACCCAGCCTCCTCTTCTATAATTTTAAAAACTATCTCCCCACTCCCCTTGTCCGTACCCCTCTCAAAAAACTCTCCCAACATCTTTAATCCCAACTGCGGATTTATCACCCCGGCATTCATTCCCACAGCTATCCTCACTTCCACTATTTCCCTTATCTTGTCATAATACGGCAAGTCCTTCTCCTCCGCTGCCCACCTATGTATGTCACGTGCCGTATACTCCTCGCCATCTAATAACTGACTCAACATGAATACTTTCGCATCCGCCTTCAACCGCGCCAGTATCACCTCCAACGCTATTTCCTTATCCGCCCTTTTCATCCTTCCCTCTTCTCCACGCCACCACCTGCCAAAGCATACGCATTCGCAGTATAATTATCCTTCCGCATCCCATCAACAAATGTATATGTATAATCCCCCACATGCGATACCCTCTTACTCATATCATGATCGCACCACACCTTCTCACCCATCTGGCGAACCTGATTGCAAAACCAGTAATCCTCTCCTCCATGCTCATGCCTCCATCCATACTCCGCCGCCAGAAACTCAGCCAACTCCCCTCCCTCACTCCTCTTCGGCGCTACAAAAAACCACGGCCTCCTCACCCTCTTCAACAACTCAACATCTATCAACATAGTTCCAGTCGGCGCATACATCACCGCCTCCAATCCCGTACTCTCCAACCCCGTCTTTACCTCCCCGCCATCACCCACACACATATACCTAGCCGGTATCTCCTTTGTAACATAGTTAGTAGTTACTACCCCCACCCCTCCGCGCTCCATATGACCCATAAACTCCTCTATGATACTCTCCGGAAACACCATATCATTATCAAAAAACATCAAATAATCATATCCCTCATCCACCGCCACCTTCGCCAACCCCTCCCGATTCCTGCATATATACGGCGATATGTTACTCACCATGTCACACGCATACCCACGCACATTCATATACACCCAACACTTATTCACGAACTGCCTGAATATCGCCTTGTCACTCCCACCACTAGGTATCGCTATCAATATCTTTTTCTTTTCCGTACCCATACTACACCCCCTCCACAAAATCATAATTAACAACAGATGAACGATTCAATTCATATAACAACACCTCTAACCCCTTCCTCTCCACCGGCGTTAATTGCTTTAAATATATTATCACCGCTTCCGGCTTTTTCTCCTCCGGCTTCTTTACTTCCTCTTCCATAATAATAATTTTGCTTACAACCAACAATATAACACCTTCATTATTTTTTTCCAAATTTTATTTTACTCCACTTTAATCCGCGCTCTTTTATTTTCTCCCCCCATACCTATAACAAATGTACATTTATACATTTTCTTTTTTCCAAACTATCCGCACCGCTAATTCCCGTTTTTATTTTTTCCTATTTTTTGAAACAGATAAAAGTTTATTTTTCTCTGAATTTACCCCCCACCCCCCACTCTCTTTTTCTATAGGGGGAATCGTTAGTGTGTGGTGCCGGATGGTATACTCAAAACTTTTGAAGACCCTTCAAGGGGGTTCCAGGGGGGTTCAACACCAGCAGATCCTACAACCATGCACACCACTAACGCACAATAGATATACACATCAACTACTTACATCAAGAACTTAATGTAATACATTAGATATACCAGCCCCTCATCCATTACATTAAGTATTGCCCATAACATATTGATATACATACGCAATCACAGCCACCAATCACACAACATAAGTAATGAGCCAATGACACGACACTGCTTACTGTTTCCCTATATATAACAATGACTTGCATTGAATACCTCATGTAATACTTTAACTATATCACCAGCACAACCTTATAAACTACATTAAGTATTCGCACTAACCCATTGCAATATAACAATAAACAACATGCGCTCTAGACTTTCTGCGCCTTTCAAAGGTTTTGTATGTTTCACGAAAATGTTTCACGGCGAAATTTAAATTACCTTTACAAATCAATATGTTAACACCTAAGCTATTGAAATATAAGGGAAAAAAAAGTTCTTAAAACTACTTAAAACTACATCTGTTTTTCTTAAAAGTTAATTCATTCTTCTTAATTCTAAATAGTAATAATGGCTATATATATATACTTTCATCATCTTTTAAGAACTTTAAGAACCCCGACCCAGGAAAAAAAAACATGTGAAAAATCTTCTTAATTTCTTAAAAGTTGATTTCTTGGCTGTTGGCTGCCTGTCTTATGTAAGAAACCCGTTTTCTTAAAAGTTCTTAAAAGTCTTAAAACTGGGTTTTGAGAAATACAACTCTGGATTGTGGGTATATAAAGAGAATGGGTATTGGTTGCAGAAATATCACTAGGGATGAAATAATATAATAAATAATAAATATATTATTGACATGATGAATAATGTAGTATAATAATAAGGAATAAATACCAGGAAAAAACTTTGGTGTTTATAGGATTGATACCAGGCTTAGATACTTAACAACAAAACAAAGGAGAGGTTATGAAAACTATAGTATATGACAAAGATGGATTCGAAAAGTCCATAAGCAATGCAGAATATAACAATGCTGTTAATGACTGCAAACTAGCTAATCTGTATGCACAAAATGCTTACGATGTTGCAATAAACAAGGGATATAAACCTGGTGTTGCAACAGAGAAAGCTCGCGAGGCCTTCGAGCTGGCACAAAAGCGAATCTCTTGGGGCTTGAATGTATGGACTGGCATTGCTGATAAGACTGCATAATTAACAACGCCCGAAGGGGTATAATAATTAATAAAGGGATTTATGGGAAATAGACTTATAACAATAGTATATAACAAAGCGGATGTATCGCCAACTATATACGAACATTGGGCAAATATAAGCGAAAGTAAAAAGTTCTTAAAAGAACAGTTTATTGTTTTTGCTGATAGAAAAAGCGATGTTGAGTATTTTGCTGGTCGCCTAGCAGGAAGGCTGCACAGGCAAAGAGATGCTGAATGTTGTTCATTTGGTTTGTTAAACACGCCAGAGAGTATTCAGGAGATTGTTAAAGATAAAACAAGGTGGCGGGAGCTGGCAGATTATTCACACGGCGATGAGGGGATTTTACTGGTTAATGTTGATGATTTTAGCTTTGATGTTTTAGATTATAATTATTTTAAATAACCAACAAAAGGAACAAATTATGACAGGGAATAAATTACCGTGGGAACACAAAAGAATTATTGGGGATGGTGGCAGCATCCTTAATTGCATAACACTTCAATCAAAGGGCGATCCTTTACTTGATGTTATTGCAGTTGTTTCTAAGCCTAATGCTGAAGCCAACGCCGCTTTCATTGTTAAGGCTGCAAATTGCCATGATAAGTTGGTGGAGATGGTTAAAAAGATGGAGGTTGTATTAAGAAAATACGATATAAATACCCCTAGAACCAGAAAGATTATGCGTGAAGAAGCACAAGCCCTACTCAACTCAATAGAAGGGGGGAGCAGATGAAACACAAATATATAATTGAACTCTCTGCTGTATGCAAAAGCGAGCTTGATGGCTGCTGGCGGTGGTCATGTATGGAACGTTTCAACTACGAAACGCCTAATGCTGTACTGCTAAATACTGCAATAAGGAAAGGGCGGGCAGAAATGAGGAAGAAGATCGGGTATAAAAACCATGATCCAGTAAAGATCAGGATGGAGGTTCGGAGAATATTAAAGATAGAGGAAATAACAATTTAACAATAAGGGAGGGGTTATGTCTAAGAAACAAAAAAGCACAAATAAAAATCCGGCACTTGCAATTTACGAAGATAAGGTAGCTGCGATCAAAAATGAAATTAGCGGGCTAAAGGAGGGCAGTAAGACATTAATAGAGTTAGGTTACATATCGCAGGAAGAATATAATAAGCAGATTGATGATTTGCGAGATTTTTTACGGAATTAACCTCAAGCCCCTTTAAATATAATAATAAATAGGAGAGAAAGATGAATACAACATTTCCAGATTTACAAGACAGGTATTTTAGAGATACGCAATTTAAGCAGTTGGTTGATGCCATGCATAACATGTTGGTAACTCAAAAAATCCCTGCATATGAACTTAGAGATGCAGCGTATATGGCAAGTATAAAATTTGCTCAGTTAAACATAGAGCCACAATTTGTTATGGATACTTTTAGTGATGCTAAGCGTGATGAAATTTTAAGCTTATTGCGGAGCATGAATGTAGTTTAACAACAACACGCAGCCCCTTCCATATTTAGTAGGGGGCTTCTTGATGGTGTTAAGAATAAGTGGAGACTAGGCTTAGGTCTCTTAGCCTCCCGTGTAGGAGTCCACTGAATAACACGCTTAACATCATCACGGAATACCATTGGCTCATTCGCTTATAGGGTGAGATGCAGACCTTAAGTTCCCGACGCTCATCTAGGGTAAGGTTCAAGCGGTCTGGTGACGGGGGAAAGCCTCCTCTTTACAGGCTTGACGTTGTGGGCTTGAGAGATGAAACCCTCTGTAACTCTAACTTCAACTATTTGGCTTTTTCGAATAGTTCGAGATGGTGTTAAGACGAGCTTGGCGTTTCCAAGCTGACGGACTAAGGCGGTTCGGTAAAGACCGATTTGAAGCTATGGTGTCGTAACGACTAGCTTCCGCTAACTTGGCATCATCACCTAACATAACAATATCCCTAAGCCTGTTATATGGGTTTAAGGATGGTGTTAACTTTAACAGACCGCTAGAAATAGTAAGGAATGGAGATTAACATCATCACTTTAATAATTTAATGAGAGGGGATAAAATGAAAAAGATAATAATAATCACCTGTTGCATACTGTTAACAAATATAGTGGCATTTGCAATAGGAACGCAATATGTACTTAATTTCAGTATTGAGGGCAAGAGCGAGCAGATCACAATAAACGAACAACCTTTACAATTCTCCAGCATGACTCAAGATGAAGCGGAATTTGTAAAGGGCTTTGATGCTAAGCCAATTCAGGGGGAGTAATGAGGAAAAAATTAAACACATATGTTCTAAACTACAAAGGCGAACCTGTCAAAGATAGGCAAGGAAAGGCTGTTATTGCAGAGGAAGCTGATACCATAGCCGCCTTAGTATACTTTCGATTTAAGATAGGTATTCGGGCGTTTAAGGATATGCTGGCTAATGAGTGTAAAATAGTGAGGGTATAATGTACGCAAAAAAAGCCAAAAAACCTGATGCAGATAGGATAAACTCCAAAACCCTGGATGAGTTAAAGGCTTATGCAAGAAGTAAGGGTTATTCGGAAGGGTGGGCTATAAAGGTTTATTATGCAAGGCAGAGGAGGGGAGCATGATAAAACAAGCTTTAAAGGAATGGGCTACACAGGGGTTGAAACAAACAACAGATGAGATCCTTACTGAAGATGGATTGGACAAGAGATATGCCTTTGGAAAAAGAGAGGTATATTCTTCTATCTTATATCAACTTGAACAATTAGGATAATTATGACCGATAAAACTTACGAATGGCCTTTTCCACCAACCCCGGTAAAAACATGAAAGATATAATCCATGATGTATTGCTACTGATCGGCATAATAACGGCTGCTTATGCCGTGTTGCTTTTTATTATTAATTTACAGGCTTAAAAATATATGAAAAACAAAGGAAAATATGTTTTAAATGAAATTTTAATTTGTTCATATCAAGGCTCTAAAAAAGAAATTGACGAAAGAATAAAAAAACAAATAAACTTTTTACAGTCAAGAAGTGAGAATTTTACAAAAATAAAAAATGGTTATAGCCTTATTATTCAGCCATTTAGTAAGGGTCAATGCCAAATTAAACAACTAACTGAAATAGAAAAAATATGAAAAAATCTAAAACACTATCTGTTACAGTAAGCCAGGAGGCAGTGGAGAAAATAGACCGGCTGAAGGAGAAAAACTCGGTTTTTGGTTTTAACCTGTCTGGCTTTATCAATAAATTAATCCTTGATTTTAAGGAAACTAAATAGTATTATCCTTTTATCAATCCCCTTGATACCTTAACCCTCTAGATGAATTCTAGGGGGTTTTTATTTTGTAGCCTGCTTTTTTCTGCCCCAGCCCTTCAAGTTTTACAATTTCTATTTTCTCCCTTTCAATTAATTCTTGTATAGCTTCCTCCCTCTCCCTTCTATTATCAAATACTTTGCAATAATTGTTTAATTTTGTTTTATCTGCAACGCCACCCTGTTTTTCAATCCAGTTAAACAATTTAGCAACCTTGTTATCAAACTTACTATCTGTAAACTGTGAGCTGGCAGCGCATATTATACCCAGGTTATATTCAGCCAGTGATTTTGCCCATATAAGGTGGTTGATCTGGATCTGATTGCCCTTACTTGCGATAATGGCATATTTAAGGACCAATTCACCCATCCTTGCAATAACGTTATCCATCGGGTTGTTTTCAATTTTAAATTCATTTCTTTTGTTCCTTATGTCAGTTTGCATTTTTTCAATGGCTTCCTGAACGCCTTCTCCTAAAGTAATTACTTTAGTTGAAGTGATTGATTTGCCTTTGTGTGATAATCGGTCAACATTGTTATGGATTTCCTTTAATATCTCCTTGATTTTAGGCGGTATGGTTTTCCATGCTGTGCCGTCATGCTTTAAATTAGGTTCTGGTAATAAAAAAGAGCCTTCAAACACAGCCAGACGACCAACAAAGCCACTGAATGCTTCCTTCTGTCCTATTGCATCAAAGAAAGGTTCGGGCGTTGAAAAGCCTGCAATTGAAACAAAAGGATTTTCCACAATTTCCGTTGGCCTTTCCTTCTCGTCTGCATAATCAATCGTTTCAATCTTAACGCCTGTATATGCTTTTAATAACGCACCCGCTGCTGCTGCTTCACGTGAATTGGAATTGCCTTTAGATAATGATTGCATGACCTGGTACATTTCATCGGTGAGATAAAAAGTAGTTCCTTCATTCTTTTTAAGTCGTTTGATAATCGCAGTATCAGAACTCCATGCGGAAGATATTTTCTGTTTCAGGTTTATTTCTGAAGCCATGCCCCAAATGCAGCGAATTATATGTTCTTTTCCTGTTCCCGTACCTGATAAAAGAATGGTGTATAGATTCGGTTTTAATCCACCCAGCTCTGCATTTGTACCCATGACAAAGGAAAGGAAAGAAAGGGTTGCGCCTAAAGTAATGATAGGCTGCGGATAAAATGAGGTTTCTAATATCCAGTCACAAATCATTTTAACATGTTCAGGTGCATTCTTGTAAAATTCAGGCAATTCCTGACTTTCCTTTATTGTTTCTGCAATAATCTCAAGTTTCTTTTTATCCCAATCCTCAACCTTAATTGTTTTTATAGGTATGTGTTTTTGTGCGACCGGCCTAAAACCACCCTGCTTTGCAATATTAACAATTGCGCCATAGTTTATATTGGCAGATAAAGAGCGCCAGACAGAACGGATTGATTTTTTATCATATTTTGAGGAACGTGACGACCATTCGTCAAACAAGCCATAAGCAGCATCACCAAAAGATGATTTTAATGCAGACCCTAATATGATCCAATCTTCCCGTGAACAATCAGGTGAACAGTAATCATAAATAAGTTTTTCAGCTTCATCAAACTCTGGGGTTTTTTCGTAGTTGTATTTATAATTCCTGGTAAATTCGTATTCATCTTTTTGTTGAACGGGAATAAGGAATATGTTTCTTATTAGGTCAGCATAATTAGCTGGTAAATTTGTAAGTTCAGCCTCACACAAAGGTTTTCCTGTCCATTTATAAATGACACCTTCTTTATCTCTATGCTTAGAAGGTGGCAAAGTGGTTAAATGTTTATCCGAGAGAACCTCAACGATGATCTTGCCATCTTTTTTAAATGTTTCGTATGCCTCGCCGTTATATTTAAAGAAAAACGTAGCACCTTTTGAGCCTATTTTACCTGATGCCGGCGTTCCTAAAACTTTTTCGAGGACTTTGATTTTCTTTTCATCTTCAATGTCAATATCAATGGTTGTTACGCCGCTTTCCTTGCCACATAGAAGGGCTAATTCTGGTTTTTTGATACTATCCCACTGGTTTAATAGTTCCGTGTCTGGGCGATAATCCAGCTCATAGTATTTAGCCCATTTAATTATGGGTTTGCCATGCTTTAAAGGAATAACACACATTCCTTTCTTATAGTATTGGGAGAACATAGAGGGCTATGTTGGGGGTTAATCTAGAAGAATCTTGGCTGCTTTAAATCCGCAACAACTAACCTCTCTAAATAACCGCTTACATCCCATCTTTCCTGTTTTAGCATAGCTTCCATCTCCTCTGAAACCACTATGTCCATTGAAATAGAGTATCTTTTTGTTCCTTTTTTTTCTTCTTCCATAATAATAAATGATAATAATTGTTGACAGCGAGTAATAATTATCCTATAAAATAAAAAACGCAAGCGGAAAGTTTATAAAGTTATAAAGAAGTTATAAAGGGGGCGCGATATGCTTAAACATTATTACGACATAGAGCAGGGTTCTGAACCTTGGCTTCAACTAAGATGCGGTATTTTAACCGCCTCTGAAATGAAAAATATTCTTACGCCGACATTAAAGAAAGCAAACAACGATAAGTCAAAATTGTTTTTCTGTGAATTATTGGCGCAGAGGATAACAAGTTATATCGAGCCGCAATATATTAATGACGATATTTTGAGAGGTCATCAAGATGAAATTTATGCGAAAGAGATATATAATGAGAAGTACAAACCTATTACTGAATGCGGATTTATCACTAATGATAAGTGGGGATTCACGTTAGGTTATAGTCCTGATGGTTTAATTGGTGATGATGGGTTGATTGAAATTAAAAGCCGTTGCCAGAAATATCAGATTCAATCAATATTGAACGATGAAGTGCCGGAAGATCATATAATGCAGATACAAACAGGAATGTTAGTTTCTGAGCGGGATTGGGTTGATTATGTTTCATATTGCGGTGGTTTACCTATGTATGTTAAAAGGGTGTATGCGGATAAGGCGGTGCAGGAATTGATTCTTGCCGCTGCCCAGGATTTTGAAAATAACATGAAACAATCTTTAGAAGATTGGAAAACGAAATCTTTCGGCCTGATACCTACAGAAAGGCGGGTTGATGCAGGAAGTGAGATTATTATTTAACAACAAGAGGTATTTATGGTAAACATGTCAGCAAGTATAGAGGCAAAATCTTCGCAACTCAATGCCGATGATCTTATCGGAAAAACTATAACTATAACTATAACTAAAGTTTCCGGCACGGGTGATGCACAGCAACCAATAGCTATTCATTATGAAGGAGATAATGGAAAGCCTTTTATGCCGTGTAAAACAGTTAGAAGAATACTGGTTCATGTTTGGGGCGTTGATGGCGCAAAGTATATAGGCCGCTCAATGACTTTATATCGAGATGAGAAGGTAAAATTTGGTGGTATAGAAGTTGGCGGTATAAGAATAAGCCATATGTCAGATATAGATAAGCCAGTGACATTGGCATTAACGGCAAGTAAGGCGAACAAAAAACCTTTTACTGTTCAGCCTTTAAAAGCTGGAACTGTATCAACCAAAAAAGAAATCACGCTAGAACAAGCAGAGGAATCAATCACCAATGCAGCTAATGATGGTTTAAAGTCATTAACCGAGGCGTGGAAAAAATTATCAGCGGAACAGCAAAAGCAATTGGCAGCTAAAAAAGACGAGCTAAAAGTTATTGCTGCGGCTGTTGATGATATTGATAAGGCGGAAATAACAACTAATGGAGATGCAAATGGCTAGTTTAAACAAAGTAATGTTAATCGGAAACTTAGGAAAAGATCCTGATATAAGGTCAACACAAGATGGCAGGGAAATAGCTAATATAACCATAGCAACAAGTGAGAGTTGGAAGGATAAAACCAGCGGTGAACGCAAAGAAAAAACTGAATGGCATAAGATAGCAATATTTAATGAAGCGCTAGTAAGAACTGCTAAAAACTATCTTAAAAAAGGTTCAAAGGTTTACATCGAAGGTCAGCTACAAACTAGAAAATGGGTTGATAGTTCTGGTGCAGATAGATATTCAACAGAGATAGTTTTGCAGGGTTACAACTGCAACTTAACTATGTTAGACAGTAAAAAATCCGACAGCTCAGAGCAATCCGACCACGATAAGCAAAAATCAGACGGTTATCAGCCATCCGTAGAAGGCTCAGAAATCCCGTTTTAATTAAAAAAGAATGGCAAAGAATTTTAAAAACTTTAGCGGAAATAGCAATCCCAATTATAAAACTGGATTAAAGATGTTGGGATGCGATAGTAAGTTTTACAATAGCTGGACAGGAATGAAAGCCAGATGTCTAAATAAAATGCACCCCAAGTATAAAAATTACGGAGGCAGGGGTATATCTGTTTTTGAGGGCTGGTTAACAATAGAGGGGTTTTCGGAGTGGGCAAAAAATTCTGGATGGTTTAAAGGTGCCTCAATAGACCGGATTGATAATAATGGTAATTATTGTCCAGAAAATTGCCGGTGGGTTTCCGTTAGTGCTAATTCTAGAAAAAAATCTACCACCAAGTTAACTCTCCAACAAGCGGAAGTGATAAGGGGTAAATTAAAAAACGGAGAAAGCGAACGCGATTTAGCAATAGAGTATGGTGTTGTTCACGGCACCATATGGTTTATTAAAAATAACATCACCCACGTTCCCGAATTGGAGTGTTCAAAAAAATTAAATAATAAAAAGAAGTAGCTATGAAAATCTCAATCATCCTCACTTCATATAACTACGGCGAATATATCAAGGAAGCTATTGATAGTGTTCTGGCGCAAACTTATTGGGATTGGGAGTTAATAATCTCTGACAATTGTTCAACTGATGATAGTTGGGAGATTATTAGCTCTTATGAGGATCCCAGGATTAAGAAATTGCAACAAAGAAAAAACATTGGATGCGAGGAGAATACAAATGCAGCTTTATCTTT
>Ga0172380_10002333_pt1 | contig 29596 bp, 22 predicted proteins | sample Leawe162metaG_FD_119747 | JGI IMG/M metagenome (GOLD analysis project Ga0172380, IMG submission 119747) | Leachate microbial communities from a municipal landfill in Southern Ontario, Canada - Leachate well 162 metaG | ecosystem: Engineered > Solid waste > Landfill > Unclassified | place... | reverse complement strand
GGCCAACGCGTTCGGGTTTGTTTACCGCCTGGGCGATCTGATGCGCGGCCTGGCGCGGCTGAAAAAAATCCCCGGCGCCCGCGCAAGCGGGCTTGACGCCGCGCGGCGGGGCGTATAATATTGCCTTCCGAACAGCCCAAGGAAGCCTGTTAAAAAAATGTGGGGATCGAGAGCAACCAGCCGCCGCAAGTACCGCCCGAAGGGGCTGCAGACCGCAAATATCCTGAACGTATCCGCCGCCGGCAGCCTGAAGCGCCGCAGCGCCATGGCGTTCAGGGTGGCGGTGGTTTCCCTGTTCCTGCTGGCCGGCCTGGCCTCGGCCGGGATTCTGGCGTGGCAGGGGATGCGCTTCATCGGCGGCTACCTGCTTTACGACAACAACCTTTTCCGCATGCGCAACTTCAAGATCACCTGCGACGGCGAGGTGATCACGCAGAAGCACGTCGTCGAATACCTGGACCTCAACAGCTGCTCCAACATATTCGCCTTCAACATGGCCGAGCGCCGCGCGCGGCTCCTGAAGGAGGTGCCGCGCATCCGGAGCGCCGAGTTTACGCGCCGACTCCCGGGAGAGCTTTACATAACGATCCACGAGCGCATGCCGGTGGCGCGCCTGCAGATGAACTCCTACTTTTTGACCATCGACCGCGACGGATACATCCTGGGCACCTCGCCGGGCGTGAAGAGCCTGCCGGTGATCGCGGGGCACACCCTGGCCGGCCTGAGGCCCGGGGTGCGCCTGGAAGACCGCAAGGTCACCAAAGCCCTGGACTTCCTGCTGGTCTGCGACACCACCATGGTCGGCAACTACGTCCGGGCCAGGAGCATCAACGTAGCGCGCCCGGAGGTCCTGGAGGTGGAACTGGCCGAGGGCGAGAAAATCAAGTTCGCCTGGCAGGGCATGCAGCAGGATTCCCCCGCCGGCCGGGCCAACATGGAAAGCAAGCTCAACCTCCTGGCCGACATCCTGCGGGCGGCAGCCGCCGGCGGCAAGAAACACTCCTACATTGACCTGACGCTGGAGAACAACATCCCCGCCATCTGAGGCCAACCCGGATTTCTAATGCCAAGCCTGCGAAGCGCGGGATAACGGGCGCATTGACAGAGCGCGCCCTTCCTGATATAGAATCACGTGATGTCAATCAAACAGGAGAAATGATGACCAAAGCGCCTTTTGCCGCCCTTGAAATAGGGACTTCCAAGGTTTGCGCCCTGGTGGGCGAGCCGCGCGAGGACGGCAACATCATGATCAGCGGGGTTGGCAACTGCCCTTCCTACGGCGTGCGCAAGGGCGTGATCGTGGATTTGGAAAAGGCCTCCACCTGCGTGCAGAACGCGGTCCAGGAGGCGGAGGCCAGCAGCTCCGTCAGCATCCGCCAGGTGTACCTGCTCGTGAACGGGGACCACATCCGCGGATCGATCAACCAGGGCAGCGTGCCGGTCTTCGACCCGGCCAAGGGCATCACGGCCGACGACGTGGACGACGTGACCGACATCGCCCGGGCGATCAACCTGCCCCATGAAAACGAGCTGCTGCACTCAATTGCGCAGACCTATGCCGTGGACGAGCAGGAAGGCATCATCAACCCGATCGGCATGCAGGGCACGCGCCTTTCGATGGACATGCTCATCGTGCACGGCTCGCGCAACATCCTCAACAACACCATCAAGGCCGCGCGGAACATGGGCCTGGAAGTCCTGGACGTGGTCTTCAGCGGCCTGTGCTCCGCGCTTTCCACCCTCACGCCTGAACAGAAGGAGTGCGGCGTGGCGCTGATCGACCTTGGCGCCGGCACCACCAGCCACGTGGTCTACGCCGACGACGCCATCGCCGACGTGGGCGTGGTGGCGGTCGGTGGCGACCACGTCACCAACGACATTTCCCAGGGCTTCACCATCTCCCTGCGCCGGGCCGAAGCCTTGAAGCAGGAGGCGGGCTCGGCCGTCATTGACCCGGGCGACCGCTTCAGGCGCATCCCGATCCCGACCGAGATGAGCTTCCCGGCCTGCTCGGTGGCGGCCGGCGACCTGAACGCCATCATCAACGCGCGCATGGACGAGACCCTGCGCATCATCCGGAACGAGCTTGAAAAAAAATCGCTGCTGCAGGAGATCGGCGCCGGGCTGGTCCTGACCGGCGGCGGCGCGCGCCTTAAGGGAATCACGGCCCTGGCGGAAGAAATATTCGGCCTGAGCTGCTCCATCGGACGGCCGCGCTACTTCGGCGGCATTTCCACCGTGCACGAGGGGCCCGAGTATGCCGCGCCCCTCGGCATGCTGCGCTACGCGCTGCAGTCGGCGACCAAGTCATCCCGGGAGAGCCTTTCGATCGGCAAACTCATCAAGCGCTGGTTCATCGGGCAGTAAACGCTATGAACGAATTCAACAAATCACTCCCGGCCGAAGGCTCGCTCGTGGTGATCGGCATCGGCGACGGCGGCGGGAACGCCGCGCAGGCCCTCGCCCGCCTCTGGCCCCAGGCCCCGCGCGTTGCGGCGGTGAACACGGACCAGCAGGCGCTGGCGCAGCTCGACGGCATCGAGCGCGTATACATCGGCGAAAAGATTTTGAAGGGCGCCGGCGCCGGCGGCGATCCGCGCCTCGCCAAACAGGCCGCGGAATCTGACAGCGAGCAGCTGCGCGCGCTCTTCCACGGCGCGAACTTAGCCATACTGGCCGTCGGCCTCGGCGGCGGCACCGGCTCGGGCGTGGCGCCCTTCCTGGCGGACATGGCGCGCAAGGAGGGGGTCCTGACGCTCTGCGTGGCGATGCTGCCGTTCGAGTTCGAGGGCGCGCGGCGCAAGGAGCAGGCCGAGCGCGGGCTGCAGGCCATCCGCGACCTGGCCGACGGCGTCATCTGCCTGCCGAACCAGAGGCTGACGGCGCTGGTGGAAGACAAGGCCAACATCCAGGAGGCCTTCCGCCGCGCGGAGGCGATGCTGGCCGCGGGGATCTGCGACCTGTGGCGCATCATCGGCAGCACATCCATCATCAAGTTCAACTTTGCCGACCTGCGCGCCTTCCTGCACGCCGCCAAGGGCAACTGCATCTTCTGCAGCTGCGAAGGGTCGGGCGAGCGCCGGGCGGAAGAAGTCCTGGAAGGGATCGAGCGCAACGCGCTCCTCAACGGCTGCCAGGCGCTGGCCGCGGCCGACTCCTTCGCCATCTGCATCACCGGGGGCGAAAATCTTTCCATCGCCGAGGTTGACCGGCTGGTCAAGGGCATCGCGGCCCGCGGCCGGCCCGGGGCGCACGCCATCACCGGCGTCGGCTGCGAGCCGGGCTGGACTGACAAAATCCGCGTGACGATCCTCGCCTCGGAAACAGACCAGGAACTGGCCGCGCGCGCCACGGCCGGAGGGCGCCCGGCGCGGACGGCGGGCGCGAAGGAACCCAGGGATAGCGCCCGCGAGGCCGAACCGGGCGACATGGTCCAGACCGGGCTCTTTGACGCGGTGGAACAGGGCCGCTTCAAGGGCGTGAACCCGACCATCATCGACGGGAGCAACCTGGACATCCCCTCTTTCATCCGCCGCCGCATCCAGGTCCAGAAGGCCAAGATCGCGGGAAGCTGAGAGAAGAGAGCAGTCAGAAGTCAGTAGCCAGGAGTCAGAAGGCGGAAGACAGGAAGATGCTACTGGATACTGACTTCTGGATTCTTCCCTTAAAAACATGCAACTTTCAATTATAGTCCCTGCGCACAACGAGGAAAAGCGCCTGGCGAAAATGCTGGACGAATACCTGCCTTACTTTGCGCGCTCGTGCGGGAACGACTTTGAAATGCTGCTGGTCATCAACGGCACCACGGACGGCACAGAAAAAATCGCGGCGTCATACGCGGCCAGGCACCCCCAGCTGCAATGCCTGGTTGAGCCGCGCCGCATCGGCAAGGGCGGCGCCATTATGCTGGGCTTTGCGCGGGCGCGGGGGGACCTGGTGGGCTTCGCGGACGCCGACGGCTCCACCCCGCCGGCGGCCTTCCAGGACCTGGTGGAGCGCATCGGAGAGGCCGACGCCATCATCGCCTCGCGCCGCATGCGCGGGGCGCAGGTGAGCCCGCGCCAGCCGTGGACGCGACGGGCGGCCTCGCGCCTCTTCAACGTGATGGTGCACCTGCTTTTCGGCCTGCCCTTTGCGGACACGCAGTGCGGCGCCAAGCTCATCAAGCGCGCGGCCGTGCAGCGCATCCTGCCGAACCTCGGCATAACGCGCTGGGCGTTCGACGTGGACCTGCTCCTGCAGCTGCGCCAGGCCGGGTGCAAGACCGTGGAGATCCCGACAATCTGGCGCGACGTGGCCGGATCGCGGCTGGAAATAGCCGAGGTATTCATGGAGATGTGCGCCGCGCTCATCCGCCTGCGCCTGCTCTATTCGCCTTTCAGGGGGGTAGTTTCGCTTTACGACCGATTCTTCGCACGCTATTTCAACATCGAGCGCTGCTGAAGCGGGCGGCGCCTGAGGAACAAGCATGAAACTCGAAGGCAAACACGCGCTGGTCACCGGGGCGGCCCGGAGGATCGGCCGCGGCCTGGCCGAGGCCCTGGCCGCGCGCGGCTGCCGGCTCGCATTGCACTGCAACCGCTCCGTGGCGGAGGCCGAAAATCTCGCGCGGGATCTGCGGCGGCGCGGGGCGGAGGCGCACGTGATCAGGCAGAACCTGCTGGCCCCGGGCGCGGGTGAAAAGCTCGTCCGGCGCGCGCGCAAGCTTTTGGGGGGGCTGGACATCCTTGTCAACAACGCGGCGGTGTTCGAGAAGGGAAACATCGCGGCCGCCACCGAAAAATCCCTGCGCGGCACGATCGAAATCAACCTCATGGCGCCGGTGCTGCTGACGCGCGCCTTTGCAGCGCAATCCGCTAAGGGTAAGATCGTCAACATCCTCGACCGGCGCATCGCCGGCCGCGAGCCGGGCCTGGCGGCCTACCTGCTCTCCAAGAAGGCCCTGGCCGAATTCACGAAGATTGCCGCGCTGGAACTGGCTCCGGGGGTCGCGGTCAACGGCATCGCGCCCGGTCCGGTTTTGGTCCCGGCAAAAAGAAGCGCGCGCGAAAAAGCAGGTAAAATACCGCTCGGAAACCGGCCTTCCGTTGCCGACGTCGCGAGCACGCTCATTTTTCTGCTGCAAAACGATTCCATCACCGGGGAAATAATTTTTGTGGATGGAGGGCAGCATCTGGAGGGGTGAAAAGAAAGGCAGAAGGAAGAAGGCAGAAGGCAGAAAAAAGAAAGAAGATAAGGACAAAGGAAAAAAGCAGAAAGTAATGCTGGAATGCAGAATAAACCGCATAACATTAATACTACCGGCGGCGGTGATGACTGGATTTATCTGCGCGGGATGCGGCTTGAGTGCCGTATCGGCGTTTCGGCGCAGGAGCGCCGGAAGAAGCAAACCATCACCGCGGATATCGGCTTAAAATGCCCGCTGCGCTGCGCGGGGCTCTCGGACCGTCTTGAAGACACGGTTGACTATGCCGCTCTGGCGGCGAACATAAACGCCCTGGCGCGGAAAAAAACCTGGCGCCTGCTCGAGGCGCTGGCGGAAGACATCGCCGCCCTCTGCCTGGCCGGCAAAGGGATCCGGGAGGTGACGGTGCAGGCGGCGAAAGCGCGCCCCGTGCCCGGCCTGGCCATGGCGGAAGTGGCGATCAGACGCAGGCCCGGGCGGAAAATCAAGTGAAGCGCATCATTCCATTTTTTTCGCCGTCCCTGCCGGTCTGCATTCAATGGACGCGCAGGAAAGCTTCCGGGAGCCTGCCGCTGACCTTTCACCCGGAGCACGAGTTCCACTTCATCAAAGAGGGCCGCGGGGCTTACTACATCGAGGGCAAGACCTACGCCTTCGGCGCGAGGCACCTGGTGATAATCCGCCCGAACCAGGTCCACAGCTTCGCGCCCAGGCCGGGCAAATACATTGAAAAGGCCACGCTGATATTCAGGCGCGAATGCGCGGGCGATGCCGCGCGCGGGCGCCTGGCCGGGGCCGGGCTGCCGGCGCTGATCAGCCTGGACGACTACGCGGAGCTGCAAATCGAGCTGATCCTGAAAGGCATGCTGGCCGAAAACGCGCGCCGGGAAAAGGGCTGGGAGGAGATGGTGCGCGGGCTGCTGGGCCTTTTCCTGCTCTGGGTGAAAAGGCTGGAGGACCGTCCCAAGGCGCCGCGGCCGGAAAAGCCGCTCTTCGCGCAGCTGCGCCGGCACGTGGAGGAGCGCTGCGCCGACCCGGCCTGCACCGTGACGCAAATCGCGCGGGAGTTCGGCTATTCCCTCAATTACCTTTCCACCTTGTTCAAGGAAGCCACCGGCATCGGCATCAAGCACTACCTGCTCCAATACCGGATCGTCGCCGCGCGGAAAATCATCGGCGAAAATCCCGGCGTCAAGATCGAGAGCGTCGCGCGCCAGGTGGGCTTCCGGCAATACCGCAATTTCAGCCGCGCCTTCCTCATGCTGACCGGGATCTCCCCCTCGCTCTACCGTAAAAATTATCACCTCCACCGTGAATAATGACCGGCGGATAACCTTGCCCGCCCCACTCCGCCGGTCAACAATGGCCCCGTAAAGAACAATAACCTTCTAAAGGAGGCCGCACTATGAAAATACCTTACGAACAACTCTCGCTTTCGGAAGCCATGAAAACCTACTGCGACTGGCTCGCGGGGCAGCTTTTTGCGGGATCGTGCCGGCGCCTGGAAGCCGGGCAGGCCGGCTGGTCATGGTATGACACCTTTTATCCCCTGAGGACCCTCGTCCTGGGCGGCAGGCTGCTCGGCGAGCAGGGATACACCGCGGACTGCATAAAATACATGGACGCCTTCGTGGCGGAGCAGCTGCCGAACGGCGGCTTCACGGCGCACTACCGCGGGGCGCCTTCCGGAAAAATGGCGATGAAAGAGTTCCGCAAAATCATGCGCGAGGGCTGCGTGAACATAGCCGACAACGGCTCCAACGTGACCGGCCTGATTCAGGCCCTGCCGCTGCTGGACTCCGGAAGGCGGAAGGCATACATCGAGGCCTCCCGGAAGTGGTTTGACGGCTGGGTGGTCGCCTGGATACTGAAGGAAGGCTGCGGCAACGGGATCTGGGGCGGCCGGCGCTACGGCACGCCCTACACGATGGCCATGGCCAACGTTTCCAGCGCCCTCTCGGCCTTCGGGCTGGCGACGGGCGAATACGAATACATCGAGCTGGCGGAGGAGCAGATGGCTTACCAGATGACGCAGTGGCTGCCGGACGGCCGCCCGGTGAACCTGACTTACTTTGACGCCAAGGCGAAGACGGCGATAGACGATTACGCGCGCATTTTCTACCTGCTCGAGGGCATGTGCTGGACCCATTTTGCCTCCAGGAACGAAGCGGTGAAGAAGGCCATCACAGAGCGCTTCAAGCAGTGGATTTTCGGCCCGAGCGGCATACTCGCAAAATGGTCCGGCTCCTGGTTCAGCTTCGACAAGCCCGGCCAGCCGCTGGAGAAGTGGCTTTTGGTCCACCCGGACGCGAAAGATGAACTGCCTTCCTCGCAGCTGGGCCTGAGGTTCACCTGGGAAATGGCCAAGGCCAACGGCATTCTCCACGGCCTGCTGTATTACCTGGACAACATCGAGGACGAGCCTTCGCTGCGCGAGAAAGCTGACCGTGGCATAAAATACCTGAGCCACCCTTTGAAGGCGAGGATGAGCGGGGTGGCGGCGGAGCCGGAGGAATCATACGGCAGCCACGCGGTGCAGGCCACCGGCTTCGCCGGCCTTTCGCTGGCGCAGGCCATCAGGAAGAATTCCCTTTACGAGGTTTGAAAAGCCGGCAATAATTGCACTCAACTTAAAGGAAAACCCTATGGAAAAAAATATCACGGCCGGGATGAAAATGACGCCCAAGCAGCGCGAACAGGCGCTTGAATTCTGCCGGCTGGCGGCGGACTGGTACCTCAACAACCAGAACAACGAGCGGCGGCCCTGGGGCGGCATAGGCAACAGCGCCGACCAGGGGCGCTTTCTTTACCAGTACACACCCGTAACAGGAGAATGTCGCGGGAACGGCGTGTGGGGACAGGGCGTGGGGATCATGGGCCTCCTGGCGCTGGCCAAGCGCCTGGACTGGGCTGGTGAGCCCCATCGCACCTCGGCTTTTGCGGCGGCAAAATACCTGATGTCGCTCCAGATCCTGGATGCGCGCGACGAGCGCCTTTTCGGCGCGCTGCGCGAGGGCACCCCGCAAACCCCCTGGATCTTCCCGCGCGACGGCGCAACCGGCGCCATGGCATTCTGCCAGCTCTACCGGGAAACCAAGGAGGAGGAATACCTTTACCGCGCGCGCATCTTCGCCGACTGGTTCATCCGCGTCGCCATGGGCAAAAAGGCCTGGCCGTGCTGGACATACCACTTCGACAAGCTGGAAGCGGACCGGCGCGACCCGGCCCTTTGGCAGGCCGGGGCGGGCCTGATGTTCTATTACCTGCACCGGCTCACCGGCGAAAAGCGCTACCTCCGGGAAGGGCTGCAGCCCATCATGGAGACATACAAAAAAATCTACGACAAGTCCGAAGAGGAGTACGCCACCCGGACGGACGACTTTGCCGCCATCGCGGCCCTCGGCGCCTGCCTGCTAAAAGACGACCGGAAGCTCCTGGAATGCGTGCGGCGGCGCGTGAAATCCACCCTCGCGAGCCAGGACGCCGACGGCAGCTGCCCGGGGCTGGCGGCGGAATACATCGCCGGCCTTACCTGGCACAATTTCTGCCAGTTTGTCCGCTCCCGCAAGCTGAAAGACCGCCTGGCGCCCTGCGAGCAGGGGATTGCCAGGGCGGCGGCTTTCGCGCCGACGATCCAGGAAAGGGATCCGCGCGACATCCGCGCTTACGGCGGGCTTTACGGCCAATCGACTTTCGGCGTCAGCCGCGGGATCATCCACCACCGCACCACCGGCTACGCGCTCATCTTCATGCTGCGCACGGAAAGCGGGACGGGAGTGACGGCCTACAACATCTTCGGCTGGTGAGCTTCATGAAATACAAGGGCTGGAATTTTGAAAAAACCCTGCTGATCCGCTCCGACTCCGCCTTTGACCGGCCGGGCGAATTCATTGACGTATACGTTGCGGTTGAAACGCAATCCGCCCGCAACCTTGCCAACGACGTGCGGGTTGTCATAAAGCCCGAATGGAACCGGATCGGCCCGGAGCTGCCGTGCCAGGTTTATGATATCCAGGAGCACGGGCCGGTGACCACTTTTCGTGTGGCTTTTGCGGCCGACATCCCGGCCAACGCGACCCGGCGCGTGGGCATTCTCTACGACAACCCCGGCGCGGCCAGGCCGCGCTACGAAACCGACCTGTCCGATTCAGGCGCGGGAAGCGACTTCGCGGCCGAAAACCGCCACTTCAGGGCTCGCACCGACCCGCTCAGCGGCCAGATTGACGAGCTGACAATAAAGATGCAAGTTTTGGAATACACCCACCTCAAGCGGCTCACGCCCGCCGGGCGGCCGCAGGAAGGAATCCGGGTAATCTTTGCCGGCAAGCCGGCCTGTCCCGCGGCATCTTGCGCATCTTCCTGGCGCGAGCCGGAAACAACCCGCATTGAAGGCCCTCTCTTCTGCTCGATAGCCCGCCGCGGCAAACTCTCCCCGCCCGGGGAGCCGGCCGCGGAGAGCCATCCTTCCCTGGAAATCGAGTACAAGTTTTTTGCCGATTATCCTTTCTTGCTCGTATCCAGCCGCCTGGAATTCACGGCCGACACGCCGGTCTACGGGATATACCACGACTCCCTCGCCGTGCAGGAATCCTGCTTCAGCCATTACTGCTTCCGCCCTTCCACCCCTTCCCTGCCGGAGACCGACCTGGAAGAGGCCGGGCACATCCTGGTCGAGCCCGAATACACGCGCTCCCTGCCGCCCGGGCCCATCTTCGGCGACTTTCTTCCATACGGGCTGCCCTGGCACGCCTTCGTGAGCTGCATCAGGAAGCAGGATTTCCGGTTCGACTACGCCCTGGCCGGAATCAGGCTGGAAGACGATTCCTCTTCCCCCGGCGGGCCGGCGCCGGCCTACCGCGCCGCGACATACCTCGTCCGCGATGGCGGGCAACTGGCCTGGTTCCGCGCCCCGGTCTATGTCAAAAAGCAGGACTGCGCCGGCAACATCATCATGATCCCGCGCGGCACGATTTACACCGCGGCCAGCGCGTGGCACCTCGGGGAATGGGACGAAAAAAAGAAATGGCTGACCGGAATCGACGCCCTCGGCCGGCGTTTTAACAGCAAGCTCTCCATCACCCAGCACCCGCGCTTCCTGGGCGGCCAGGTCCCGGACGAAAAACGCATCCTGCTGCCCTGCGGCAACTTCAGCCGGGATTACGAAAAAGCGGGGGTGCGCTGATGAAACCCGGTGCGGCAAACAAATTCAATGAAAAAGGCTGGCGCGGATACCTGGCGATCCGCTTAAGCGAAACAACCAACCTGGATCGCGAGCAGGAGCCGGTTGACCTTGCCTTCACCGCGCCGGCCCCCGGCGACTTCAACCCGGCAGCTGAGCTCCGCATCGTCCACGCGGGCGATTCCGGCCCGGAAGAAATTCCCGCGCAGTTTTACCGCCTGGAGCGGAAGCCCGGGGAGATCAGCGGCCGGGTCGCGTTCCTGGCGGAACGGATACCCGCGGGCGGACAGGCCGAGTTCCGCCTGTACCACGGCAACTCGCACGCCGCGGCGCCGGATTACGCCTCCCCCATGCGGGTGTCTGAAGGCGGCAACGGCCCTCAGCATTATTTCATTGAAAACGAGTTTTACAAAATAGAAACCATGCCGCAGAGCGGCCAGATCTGGCACGTCTGGAACAAAAAAGGCTCAAACAAATCCTGGCACCACAACGAATGGAACGTGAACAAGGACAAGGGCGGCGACCCGTGCCACTGGGCGCCGAACTGCTGGGCCGCCTACCCGGAGCGGGTCACCAACGGCTACGACGTCATGACCGGCGGCGAGGACATCGACCTGATAGACTGGAACTACGCCTTCGGCTGGCAGAACCCGGAAAATGAAATCATCAGCGGCCCAGTATTTCACGAGATCAGCCGATGGGGAACCATCTGGCCGCACCCCGAACACACCAACCCCGGGATCAGGCGCGACCCCTCGCCCTTCATCCGGGCCAGGGTGACCTACCGCTTTTACGCCGCCCTGCCGTGGTTTTACCAGTCCTCGGTGCTGGAAACCTTGAAGGACATGCGCTGCTTCTTCATCCGCAACTGCCAGTTTGTTTTCCTGGCGAACATTTTCTCCCACACCTTCATCGCGCCTGAGCGGAAAGGCATTTTGCCGGAGGACGAGGAGAACGCGGCGGTCCTGCGCCTGATGGGGCAGATAAACCGTAAGCCATATTCCCACCAGCAGCACAGCCTGAGCAACGTCCTGCCTTCAAAGCTGGCCTACTACGGCTTTTACAACGAGGAAAACTCGGACGGTTTCGCGCTCTTCCAGCTTGTGGAAAAAAACTCCAACACCCGCCTGGGCGCCCCGGTCTACCAGAACCACGCCACCCTCTTTTCCGAGCTGCCGGGATGGTCCTCCTACTACTGCCGCGCATTCTCGTACACCAACCAGCGCTACAACCCGGAGAACGCCACCTTCCTGCCGGATGGCGAAAGATACGAAGAGGAAAACATCTGCCTCATTTTCAAGCACGCAGACCCGGCCGACACCCTGGCCAGGATGAAAAAAGCTGACATGTGCCTGAAAAACCCTCTGAAGGCCGAGCTGCTGTGACAACCCCCGCGGGCCTTTGCCGCCGGCGCCCGGATTTCCCTCTGGAAATATTCCATATAAATGGTAAAAGAATTGACGGTTGACTGAGGATATCGGAAAAGAACAGAGGGAGCGGAAAATCATGCCCATCTACGAATACGAATGCACGCAATGCAAAAAACGCTTCGAACACCTGCTTAAAAACAGCAGGGACGTGCCGGCGGCCTGCCCGGGCTGCGGGGCAAAAAAAGTAAGCAGGGTTTTTTCATCGTTCAGCGTCTCCATGGGCGCCGCCAAGGCGCCCGCCATGCCCCCGGCCTGCGCCTCCTGCACGAGCGCCGGCTGCCCGCACAGGAAATGAAGAAACAAGAGAGCCAGCTTTAAAACTATTATTTGCCACAAAAATGCACAAGAAACACAATGAATCCGTGAACCTGCCTGAAGCGCTTTGCGGCTTCTTCTAAAATTACCGTTTCATAAAATTCTGCATTCTGCCTCCTGAATTCTGACTTTTTTGAAGATGCTCCAGACGCTGCAAATCAAGAACCTGGCCCTGGCGGAGTCGGTCAAGGTTGACTTTTCCCCGGGCCTGAACGCAATCACCGGCGAAACCGGCGCCGGGAAATCCATCATCGTCGGCGCCCTGAGCCTGCTCCTGGGCGAAAGGGCGGACAAGAACATGATCCGCGAGGGCGAGGAGCAGTGCTCGATCGAGGCCGCTTTCAGCCTGCCGGACAGCGCCGGGATAGACCGCCTGCTCGACGAATGCGGTCTGCCGCCGTGTGCCGGCGGCGCGCTCATCCTGCGGCGCATTATCTCCGCCTCCGGCTCCGGCCGGCAGTTTGTGAACGACAGCCCGGCGACCCTCCAGCTGCTCAAGGCCGCGGGCGAGCTGCTGGTGGACATGCACGGCCCGCACGACCACCAGTCGCTATTAAAGCCTGATTTCCAGCTCGGGCTCCTCGATGCGTTCGCCGATGACGAAAAGCTCCTTGCCGCCTACCGGCAAATATTCTCTGAACGCGGCGAATTGCTGGGGCAAAAAGAGGCGTTGCTCTCCGACAGCTCCAATGCGCCGCGCGAGCTCGACCTGATCGCCTTCCAGGTAAAGGAGCTGGAGGAGGCCCGGCTGGACGAGAACGAGGAAACTGAAATCATTTCAGAGCACAAGACCCGGGCCAACGCCGGGCGGATACTGGAGCTGGCCTCCGCCGTGGAACAGGTCCTGACCGAGAGCGACTCCAGCGCCTTCGGCCGCCTGGCGACGATACAGCCTTTCCTGGCAGAACTCTCGCGGCTCGCGCCGCAGGCGGCCGGCTGGCAGGAGGAAAGCAAAGCCATCACCGCGCGGATCCGGGAGCTTTCACGTGAAATCTCATCCTTCGCCGCCAAAATAGACTCCGACCCGGCCCGCCTGCAGCACCTCGACGACCGGCTCTCCCTCTACCGTAAGCTTCGGAATAAATACGGCGGCTCCGTCGCCGACCTTAAAAACACCCTGGCCAAATCAAAGGAAAGGCTGGACGATTTGCAGAACCTTTCCGAGCGCCTCGGGCAGATTGACGCGGCGCTCAAGGAGACCCGCGCCCGGCTCGAACAGGCGGGAAAAACCTTGGGCAAAAAGCGCCGCGAAGCCGCCGGGCGGCTGGCGAAGGAAACAGTGCGCCAGCTCAAGGCGCTGGCTTTCAGCCACGCCTCGTTCTCGGTCCGGCTCGATGAAACCGAGCCGCTTTCTTCGGGCCTGGACCGGGTTGAGCTGCTCTTTTCGCCCAACGCGGGCGAGTCCGAAAAGCCCCTGCGGCAGATTGCATCGAGCGGGGAGATGTCGCGCGTGATGCTGGCGCTTAAAACCATCCTGGCCGCTCAAGACCGGATCCCGCTGCTCGTCTTCGACGAAATAGACGAGAATGTGGGCGGCCAGACCGCGCAGGTGGTGGGGCGCAAGCTTTCCGAGCTCGCGCGCTACCACCAGGTGATCTGCATCACCCACCTGCCGCAGGTGGCGGTTTACGGAAAAATCCAGCTCGCGGTCCGCAAAAAAACCTCCGGCGGGCGCACCGCCAGCGAGGTCCACCCGCTCGGGAGCGAAGAGCGCGTAAAGGAAATCGCGCGGATGCTGGGCGGGGAGAATTTCACAAGCGTGACCATGAAACACGCGCGGGAAATGATGGAAAAGGCAGGCAAATAATATGCTCCCGGAGAATTACGGAAGAATCTACCTCCGATGCGTATTTATGCGGAATTAAGTTGGCCGATGTGAAATCGGCCCTACTTCAGAATAATGACATATGAGGCACTTAATTATGAAACACTGCGCGCTCGCCCTGCTGGCCGCGCTGATTTGCGGATGCCAGATGCAGCCGGCGGGGTTGGAGATCGTCAAGGAAGGCCGGCCGGCGGCGGAAATTATCCTGGCGGATGGCGCCCTGCCGCAGGCGCGGCTGGCGGCCCTGGAGCTGCGCGACCACATCCTGAAAATATCCGGCGCTGAACTGGCCATCACCAACCGGCCTTCCGGCAAACTAAAGCCAATCTACGTGGGCGAGAGCGATTACACGCGCGAGCTGGGATTGAACCTCGAAGGCATCGGCAGGGAAGGCTACCGGATAACGGCCACGCGCGACTACATGGCGCTGATGGGCCGCGACACGCTCTACCCTTTCTATCCCCGCGGACACACCGGCCGGGAAGTGCGGCAGAAACTGCTTGAGGAATGGCAGGCCTACGCCGGCGAGAAATGGGATTTCCCCTTCCTTAGCCTTTATGATCCAAGGAACTTCAACCGTGATCTGGGCTTCGGACTCTTTGACCCGAGCGGGACGCTGTTTGCCGTCTACGATTTCCTGGAACAGCTGGGCGTGCGCTGGTACATGCCGCAAGACTGCGGGACCGTGATCCCGGAAACGCGTGACATCGCCGCGGCCCCGCAAAACATCACCCGTCAACCGGCCTTCCCGCAGCGCTATTTAAGGGTCGGCTGGGGCAACCACAGGGAAACCTTCCTCTGGACCAAGCGCCAGAAACTAGGGCTTTCCGAGCTGACAATGATAGGCCACGGCACGCCGCTCGTGACCGCATTCAACAAGCAGGCCCACCCGGAATACTTTGCCGTCATCGGCGGCAAGCCGGACCTGCAGGACGTCCAGGGCGGCCCCGGCACGGCGCGCCTGGCGCCGCCGCTGCACGACGCCATGGTGCGCTACGGGAACAAATTCTTCGAGCGCTACCCCGAGCTGCGGCACCTTTCGGCGGCGCCCAACGACGCGTACATCGCCATGGACGACCGCGACCGGGAAGCCGGCTGGCTGCGGGAGCAATGCGGGGAGCGGGGCAAGATGTCGGACTACGCCTGGACCTTCGTGAACGGTGTGGCGCAGGGCCTGGCGCAGGCGCACCCGGACAAGGTGGTCATGGGGCTGGCCTACTCCGGCTACCGCAAGCCGCCGCCGGGCATCCCGAAGCTGGCTCCGAACGTCGGGGCGACCTACTGCCAGACGAGGGTAAATGAAATGATTGACCCCGCGCAGAGGGCCGAAATCGTTGCCGAGCGCGAGGAGTGGCTGCGCAAGCTGCCCTCGGACGAGTTCTACATCTGGGAATATTTCCTGTGGCACCAGAAGGGCGAGCCCCTGTGGGGCGTGCCGGTGATTTTCACCAAAACCATGCAGGCCGACATGCAGGCGCTGCTCGGCAAATCAAAGGGAGAATATGTCGAGGCCTGGCCGCTGCAGGGAGGCGAGATGTGGGGCATTGACCACCTGACAGTCTGCCTGCAGGCGCGCCTCTACTGGGAGCCGGGGCTGGACCTGGAAAAATACATGGACGAATACTGCCGCCTCTTCTACGGGCCGGCGGCCGCGGAAATGCGCGAGTTCTTCAACTTTGCCGAGGAAGTCTGGATGCGCCCCGCCCCGCGCCAGATCGGGGACGCCAAGGGATTCCTCCAGCCGGCCGACGTGGAGCGGTATTTTGAAATACTGGAGAGAGCACGCCAGCGGGCCGGGGAAACGATATACGGAGAACGGGTTGACCTGGTCATCAAGGACTGCCAGCCCATGCGGCTGATATTCGCGTTCCGCGAGTTTTACGAAAAAGGCCGGGCGGCGGCCAAGGCGAAGGAAGGCGCCGCCGCCGCGGAATACCTGGACAAGGCTGTTGCCTCCGCGCACGAAAACCGCGGCCGCGCCAACGCCGCCTGGGAGCTCGGAAACGTCTGCCGCGACCTGCTCAAGGACAACGAGCGCGCCCTGGCGGCCTACCGCGTCGCCATGCAGACCAGGATCGAAGGCGCCGGCGCGGCGGTGGGGTCCCACGCGCGCATGGCGGCCGTGGATATTTTGCGCAAGGCCAAACGCCACGAAGAAGCGCTCAAGCTCCTCGACGAAGCCCCCGGCATGCGCCAGCACGATTACTGGTGGGGGCGGGCACTGGCCGCCCGCGGGGCCATCGCCGAGGACCTCGGCCGGAAGGAGGAGGCCGCCGCCCGCTACCGGGAGGCACTGGCGCTTACAAAGATAGACAAGTCACTGGCGGATTCCCTGCGCAAGAAGCTGGAGGCGCTCGAAGGCCGCGGCGCGAAGTGACGCGCGCTTGCTGCATGCAGGCCGAAGGCTGGTCATCTCTTACGAAACCTTCAGCAAACCCACCCCGGTCCGTCAGCCGACGGCCCACACCTCCTACGGAGGGGATCGCGACTGCCTGCCTTTGTGCTTCGCAGGTTCCCCTCCAATGGAGGGGCGTTCCGACTTTTGGAGAGTCGGGACGGGGTGGGCGCGATTGACCGCCGCCACATAGAACTTGACAAACTCCCGGGCATCCGGAACATTACCCGCATACTATAGGAAATAAATCACGTCGGCGCGGCGCAATGCACTGCCAGCGCATTTTAAACAGGTATAAAGAAAGGAAAGAAACCATGGCGGAATCCAAGCTGGCGCTGCTGGGCGGGAAAAAGGCGGTCAACGGCGACAACACAAAATTATTCAAATGGCCGGTCATCACGAAGGAAGATGAAAAGGCCGTCCTGGAGGTGCTGCGGCGCGGGGGCATGTCCGGCACTGACGTCACCATGGCATTTGAAAAGGAATTCGCGGCCTGGCAGGGGGTGCAATACGCCCTCGGGTGCTCCTGCGGCACCGCGGCCCTGCAATGCGCCATGTTCGGCTGCAAGGTCGGCATCGGCGACGAGATCATCTGCCCGAGCGTGACTTACTGGGCCTCGGGTTTGCCGGCCTTTTCGCTGGGCGCCTCGGTCGTTTTCGCCGAAATCGACCCGCAGAGCCTCTGCATTGATCCCAAGGACATTGAGCACCGCATCACCGACCGCACGAAGGCCATCGTGGCGGTGCACTACTTCGGGCACCCGGCCGACATGGACCCGATCATGGAAATCGCGCGCAAACACAACGTGAAGGTCATCGAGGATGTCTCCCACGCGCACGGCGCCCTTTACAAGGGCCGCAAGGTTGGAACGATCGGCGACGTTTCCGGCTACTCCATGATGACGGGCAAATCGTTCCCCTCGGGCGAGGGCGGGATGCTCACCACCAACGATCTTGAAATCTACGAGCGCGCCATCGCCTTCGGCCACTACGAACGCTTCAACAGCGCGATTGAAACCCCTTCCCTTAAGCCCTTCATCGGACTGCCGCTGGGCGGATACAAGTACCGCATGCACCAGCTGAGCTCCGCCCTCGGGCGGGCGCAGCTCAAGCACTACGATGCGCGCATGGCCGAGATCCAGCAGGCAATGAATTACTTCTGGGACCTGCTGGAAGGCGTGCGCGGGATCCGCGCCCACCGGCCCGCGAAGGATTCGGGCAGCACCATGGGCGGCTGGTACGCGGCGCACGGGCTGTATGTGCCCGAGGAGCTGGAGGGCCTTTCGGTGACGCGGTTCTGCGAGGCCGTCCGGGCCGAGGGCGCCAACGGCGTTGCGCCCGGCACGAACCTGCCGCTGCACCTGCATCCCCTCTTCCACACCTGCGACGTTTACGGCCATGGCAAGCCGACGAACATCGCCAACGCCCGGCGCGATTTGCGCCAGCCGGCGGGTTCCCTGCCGGTCTCGGAAGGCATCGGCAAGCGCAGCTACTACATCCCGTGGTTCAAGAAATTTGCGCCTCGCAAGATCGCCGCGTATGCGAAGGCCTTCAAGAAGGTTTCCCGCCATTACAAGGACCTTCTCAAGGACGACCCGGGCGACCCGGCCAGCATCGGCGGCTGGAGCTCATTCCGGCGCTGAACCCAGAAGGCCTTTGCCGCGACCAAGTTTATTATATTGCCTGTCGGCGTTCATAGCAGTGCGAATTTCGCCCTGCACCCATGCCGACCAATCCGTTCGCTGACGGATTGGTCGTAATAAGACTTGATTTGACTTTTGCCAAACAAAATTCTTTTCATATTACGTGGAACTGGATTCCCGCATTCGCCTGCCCGCCCGCCCTCGGCACTTCGCGCAGCAACTCGCCTGCAATGCTGTGAAATGACAAGTGTTGAACACAATCTTAACGGCAAAATTGCATTCTTTCCATTGAATCAACCGCACTTTTACAAAAAGATCCTAATTTTCATGTCTTGGCCGGCCGGAACGGCGTGAGGTTCCTGGCGCGGAACTCGGCGGGGCCCATGCCCTGCCTGAGCTTGAACACCCGCGAGAAGTGGTAGCGGTCGCAGAAGCCGGTTTCCTCCGCGATCTGCTTGATGGAAGACTCGCTATGGTGCAGCATGATGCAGGCCTTTTCGACCCGCTTCAGGGCAAGGTAGTTGTGCGGGGCATGCCCCACCTGCTCCCGGAAAAGGCGCATGAAGGCGCTCAGGCTCATGCCGGCCTGGCGGGCCAGGTCGGCGTTGGAGAGGCTTGCATTTATATGCTCCCCGATATAGGCCACCGCCGCCTGGATGCGCGGATCCATCTCCGGCAGCGCCAGGTTCCGGTCAATCACCCGGCTTAAGGAAAGCTCCACCAGCGCGCGGGCCAGCAGCGAAAACTCCCACCGCACGGACTCGCTCCGGTTCAGGACCAAGACAATTTTTTGCAGCAGCGCCTCAAGGCACTCATCGGCGGATACAACGTACGCTTGCGGCTTCAGCCCCACGTGCGGCGTTATCAGCTGGAAGTGGACAAAGAGCTGGTCGCAGTGACCGCGGTTGCTGGTTGAAAACACGGTGTGCGGCGCCACCAGGACGACGGCGGAGGGCTTGAGCGCGATCCGGCGCGGGCCGACCACGATAGAGGCGCCCGGCTTCCGGTTCCAATACAGGCACCAGTAGGGCGCGGAAACGCGCTCGTAGTTCCAGCGGTGGTGGATGTTAAACAAATCGACGTAGCCGCAGGCAACCAGGTTCAGGCTGGGGTCCTTGAGAGCGCTGATGTATGACTTTCTGAAATACCCGGCCTGCTTTGCCCTTTGCAGTTTCATACACAAAAAAGCCATTCCATCCATTTACGAAATTGGCGCTTTTATTGTAGTATTGGCGCAGATTAAAAAAATACAAGGCTTTTTATGCATACTCAGGTCATGACGGTAACCGGCCCGGTGCTGGCCGGGGAGCTGGGGATCATCCTCCCCCACGAGCACGTGTTCATCAACCTCGTCAACCAGTTCCACGAGCCGGAAGGGGCGGAAAAAAAGGCCCTCAGCCGCGCAAAGATTTCCATGGCCAACTACGGCTTCCTGCGCCGCAACCCCTACGCCATCCGCGAGAACCTGGTCATGGATGACCTCGACCTTGCCGCCACAGAGCTGGAACATTTTGCCAGGCTCGGCGGAAGGACCGTTGTTGACTGCACGTCAATCGGCATCGGGCGGGCGCCGGAAAAACTGCGCGCGGCGGCGGAGCGGACCGGGCTTAAGATCGTGGCCGGATGCGGGTATTATACCCAGGATACGCACCCGCAAGACATGGGCAAGCGCACGATCGCAGAAATAGCCGGTGAAATGGTGCGGGATTTAACCGAAGGCATCGGCGAAACCGGCATACGCGCCGGGGTGATAGGCGAGATCGGCACCAGCGACCCTATCCATCCGGACGAAATGAAAAACCTGCGCGCGGCCGCCGAAGCCCACCGGCAGACCGGCGCCCCCATCCAGGTCCACACCTACCCCTGGGGCAAAACGGGGATCGAGGCCGCCGATGCACTCATGCAACGCGGGGTTGACCCGGGGCGGATCGTCATCTGCCATATCGACGTGGTCTTCGACTTTGACTACTTGAAAGCGCTGCTGAAGCTTGGCGTTTACGTTGAATTCGACAACTTCGGCAAGGAGTTTTACATTGACCGCGAAGACCGGCTCGGATTTTCGGGGGGCATATTCGCCACCGACCTGGAGCGGGTGCGGGCCATCCGGCAGCTGATCGAATGGGGCTACGAGCGCCACATCCTGATCACGAACGACCTTTGCCTGAAACAAATGCTGCGCTCTTACGGCGGCTGGGGCTACGGCCACATCCTCCGGCACATCGTCCCCATGATGGAAGACGTGGGCATACCGCGCCGGAACATAGATTTGCTGATCAAGGATAACCCCGCCGCCTGGCTTTGCGGCGCATGAGAGAATAATTTTTTAAACATAGAGCCAGTTTTAAAAATATTATTTGCCACAAAAATGCACAAGAAACGCAATGATTCTGTGAATTTTGTGCCTCTTTGTGGCCACTTTTGAAATTAAATTCATAAAAAGGAAAAATCAAAATGAAGAAAGTCGATATCGCCTCCCTGCGGATAACCGATTCCGAATTCAAAACGCGCATAAGGAGAATCCAGAAGTCCCTTGGCGCGAAAAAGCTCGACGGTCTGCTGGTGTTCGCATCCGAAGCCGAGCCGGCCAACGTGCGCTACCTGGCCGATTACTGGCCCAGCTTTGAGACCACGGGCGTCCTGGTCCCGGCTGAGGGCAAGCCCGCCCTGCTGATCGGGCCGGAAAGCCTGACCTTCGCCAAGGCGCGCTCCCGCATCCCGGACATCCGGCGCCTGATGGATTTCCGGGAATCGTCCCAGCCGGAATACCCCGGCTCAAAACTAACCGCCTGGAAAGACCTGCTGGGCGAATTCAGGATAAAAAGGCTGGGCATAACCGGCATGGCGATGCTGCCCTATCCCATCTGGAAAAATATCGCCACCGCCCTGGGCCCGAAAAACGCCGTGGCGGAGGAAACGATCGTGCCAAACATGCGCATCGTGAAAAGCGCCGGCGAACTGGCCCTGATGCGGCAGGCCTCGAAAATATCCGAAATCGGGCTGGCGGCGGCGCTGAAGGCCGCGCGGCCGGGCATGACCGAGATCGAGCTGGCGGCCGAGGCGGAATACGCCATGCTCAAGGCCGGGGCGGAAACCACCGGCTACCCGGTCTGGTGCTGCTCGGGCCCCAATTCAAACCAGGCCATCAGCCGCCCGACCCACCGGCGCTTCAAGAAAGGAGAGCTGATCCAGCTCTGCGTCGGCGCACGGCTCGAGGGTTACAGCTCCAGCATCGGGCGGGTGTTCGCGCTGGGCAATATTTCCGGCGAGCTCAGGAAATTCGTCACGGCCGGGCTGGAGGCCGAAAAGCGGACCATTGAAATCATGCGCGCCGGGCGCACCGGGGCGGAGGTCACCCGGCACGTGCACGACTTTATAAGACAGCAGGGCTACGGGGAGTGCATCCTTTACGGGCCGGCCCACGGCGTGGGGCTGATGGAGTGCGAATTCCCGTTCATCGAATCGGCGCTCCAGATGAAGCTGGCCGAGAACATGACTTTCAACATCGATATTTTCCTTTACACCCCGCGCTACGGCCTGCGGATCGAGGACGGCGTCATAGTTCGCAAGGACGGGGTGGAATGCATGTCGGGGATAAGGCGCGAAGTGATTGTGATATGAAAAATAAATTATCATAACTGCCACAAAAAGGCACAAAATGCACAATAAGGAAAAATGAAAGATACAGCCAAGATCAAATATCCCGCCTACGAAAACAACCTGCGCGACCACCTCTGGATGTGGGGGCACGATTCCGGGGTATATGACGGGCCGGACGGGACCTATAACATTCCCCTGAGCGCGCCCATGAGCATGGCGGAGGGCATCAAGTCCATGGGCATCCCAAACGTGTGCGTCATCCGCGATGGAACCCCGGATGAACAATATCGCAAACAATTCAAGAATGTTAAAAGAATTGCCTGGAAGCTTTCCGCCGCTTCCAACAAGTCATACCACGAACTTAAAGATCACGTGTTTGCCATGCGGGACGCGACCCCGAACCTGACCGGCTATTACCTTGATGACTTTTTCCAGTTCGGCAACAAGCCCGACTTCGACAGGAATTCAGAGACCGAGCCGGCGCCGGCCGCGCTTTCCATGGAGGAGCTCAAGGAGCTTTACGAAAAGACCCTCTCGTACAAGCGCCGCCTGGACCTGGCGATGGTCCTTTACACGAAGCAGCTTTGCCCGGCGATCAAGCCCGCCATGAAGCATGTCGACCTTGTTTCGCTCTGGATCTGGGACGGCAACGACATCGGCATCATCGAGGAAAATTTCAAAAAATACCGCGCCCTGGTGCCGGGCAAGCCCACGCTCCTGGGCATATACATGTGGGACTTCGGCGGCAAGAAGGAGCTGGGCGCGGATTTCATGGCAAGGCAGCTCGACTTCGCCCACCGGCTTTACATGGCGGGGGAAATCGAGGGCATGATTTTCCACTGCACGCCGCTCTGCAACAAGGGCCTGGCGGCCGTTGATTATGCCAGGAAATGGATTGAAAAACACGGCGAGGAAAGCCGCTGATCAGGAAATTTCGTTATGAGAGATACTGGTCAAATTAAGACGGCGCGGCGGGACGCCGGCGCCCTACCTTTTAGAGCAATTATCCGAGGCAGGGCAAGGCCTCTGGTAATGCTGTGCAAATATCAAGGAGGTAGCATGAAAAAAACATTTCTTCCCTGTTTTCTTGCTGCGGCGCTGATTGCATTGGCTTCCGGATGCAGTTCGATAAAGAAGATTACCCTGGCCTCAAACGGCGCGACGCCCTATGCGATCGTGGTGGCGCCGGAAAAAGAGGCCATCGCCTCTGAAAAATTCGCCGTCGGGGAACTGCGGGGTTACCTGAAAAAAATCACGGGCGCGGATTTCCCGGTCGTAGAAGAAGGGCAGCAAACCGGGCCGGGAATTTACGTCGGAGCCACCGCCAGGGCCAAGAAAGCCCTCATCAACGTTGAAAAACTCGGCCAGGAGGAATGGGTGCTCAAAACGGATGGCAAAGACCTGCTCATCTGCGGCGGGCGGCCGCGCGGAACGCTCTACGGCGTCTATGAATTCCTCGAAAAATACGGCGGCTGCCGCTGGGTCAGCCACGACCTCGAGACAGTGCCCAAGCAGGGCAACTTCCGCCTGCCGGCGCTGGACGAGCGCGGCGAGCCGGCCTTTATCTGGCGGACAACCTCGCTCTACAACCGGCACGACGGCGGCCCTGACTCCCCGACCAAGGAAGAGTATGCCCTGTTCCTGGTCCGGAACCGCTACAACGGCCACCCTTACTGGCTGGACGAGCCCCGGTTTGGATACGCCCTCCGCGCCTTCGGCCGGCCTGAAATGTGCCATACCTTCTGGCAGTATCAAAAGGACTGGAAGGACGTTAAGCCGGAGTTTTTTGCGATGCTCGCCGACGGCAAGCGCGCCCCGCGCCCGGCCAACGCGCTCGGCGCGGATTTCTGCCTTACCAACCCGGAATTGCGGGACCGCGTTTTCGCCCAGCTGCTGGCTTACATCGAGCAGGACCGCGCCGAGGCGGCCGCGGCGGGGCGTCCTGCGCCGGACGTCTATGCGCTCTCCCAGAACGACACCTCCGGCAATTACTGCCATTGTCCGAAATGTATGGCCGTCTCCGAGCGCGAAGGGTCTTACGTCGGGCTCATGATTGACTTCGTCAACGACCTGGCGGACCGGGTTCGCGCGCGGTATCCGGAAGTGAAACTGCTGACCGAGTCCTACCAGTTCACCAAGGAGCCCCCGAAGCACATCCGCCCGCGGGAGAACGTGATCATCCGGCTGGCTTTGCTGGACCGCGAGTACCGCGGCACGGAGTGTGCCGACGTGGTGCGCCCGATCACGGCGCCGAGCAACGCCGAAGCGCGCCGCCTCACCGACGCCTGGGCGGCCATCGTGCCCGGCAACCTCTGTATATTTGATTACTTCATGCCCTACCGCTCCGCCTTCCGGTATCCTTACGACGCGACCTCAAAAATTACAGTCAACCTGGAATACTGGCACAAGCTCGGAATCCGGCGGGTTTACCCGCTGGACACCTGCGCCAAGGACGCAGCCTTCCGGAACATGTGCGACTGGCTCTTTTTCCAGAAATCGGTGCATCCCGAACACGACACCGGCCGGCTGGTGAACGACTATATGGAGGGCTACTACGGTCCGGCGGCCGGGCCGATGCGCGCATATTACGACCTGCTGGTGAAGGGCACGCTGGCCTCCGAAAAGCCGTTTGCCATCACCCCGCCGCCGCTCCAGCCCTACCTGACCGCCGATTTTTTCCGGCAAGTTGACGCCTTGCTCGACCGGGCCGAATCGCTCTGCGCCGGGGAGGCAAATGCCAGGTATTTGCGCAATGTCCAGTTCGAGCGCATCCCGGTTGATTCGGCGCAGCTGCACATGTGGCACCGCTTTGCCGGCCTGCCCGGATTCGCCGGCCGCAAGGAGGACGTGTTGAAGCGCTATGAAAAGAACAAGCGCCGCCTGATCAAATCCTATTCAACTCACGTTCACGCCTGGATCAACGACGGCGGCCCCATGTTCGACTCGGAACTTACGGCGCTAAGGGTTGAGCCGCCGGCGGAGTTCAAAGGGCGCAGCGCCAATATCCGCTACCTGGCCAACACAATCCTGGGCATATCGCGCGGCGAAACCGTGCCTGACCCGGATGCCGCCGGCGGCATGGCGCGCCGCCTGGGCGGGGGCAAGGAAGACGAGCACAAGCTGCCGTTCCTGGCCAAGATCCACGACCAGGCGGAGAAGCGCGATTTCCCCATGCTGCGGCTGGAAAAGGTGCCGGCGGATGAAAAATACCACTGGCATCACCTGGGCGCAGCGCCCCTGACAGGCGACTGCGGGCTGTGGTCGAGCCTCTACATCTGGGTGCCCATGGGCTGGGCCGCCATCCCGCCGCCCAACAACGAGCTGGACGTCTACATTTCCCTGAAGTTCACCGGGCCGGCATACGTGCCGGGCTCAACCTTGACCAATGCCGTCCTCATGGACCGCATCCTGGTGGCCCAGCCGACTGTTTCAGGGGGAGATGCTTCGCCAAAGAAAAAATGAGTCAAGACGGCAGGTCACGGATCACGGGTAACCTCAGTCTTGCGGGGTAATTGTCATTCCCGACTTGATCGGGAATCCAGAAAAATCTCGTGCCCCTGGCAGATCCGCCCGTGGCGGAAATACTGGATTCCCGCTTTCGCGGGAATGACAGCATTGAAATGTACAGCTTACCCACAAGTTTAAGGGGTTACGATCACGGCGTGCGTAATGGATGAGTTAATGGATTATATTTGTAGCCGCGGCGCTCTGTCGCCGCGTTTCCGAACGCCCCGACTGATCCGCCGTCGCTCAAGGAGCTATGGCGGACGTGGACGGGGCGACTACAACAAGAAAACAGTCGCGACATATGTTAACATGCTCTCACGAGGAAACAGAATGAAACGAATATTTATCGCGTGCGCGTTTTTCACGGCACTTTTTGCCTTCTCATCCGGCTGTAGATTGATAAATAATCAAGAGGTGGCTGACTACGCGATCTACCACGAGCCCGGCGCCCAGCCCTCCATAGTCCGCGCCGCGCAGGAATTGCAGAAATATGTCCGCCTCTCGACCGGCAAGGAACTCCCGATCGTCACCGAACCCCGTTCCCCGATGATTGCGCTCGGTGAAAACCGGGAAGCATTGAAAGCCGGTGTTAGCGCGAAAGACTTGCCCTGGGAAGCTTCCCGGATCGTCACTAAAAGCGGCAACTTGTACATAGTCGGCAAGGACCTGCCCGGCGACGCTCCCACGCCCCTCGGCGGGAAAAGCTACGGGACCCTTTACGGGACATACACTTTTCTCGAAATAGTGGTGGGCGTGCGCTGGCTGATGCCGGTGCCCGATGAACACGGCACGCTTGTTCCCAAACACACTGATCTCCGCATCCCCCCCATGAACCTGGTTGACAGGCCCGGCTTTGAGTGGCGGAAGCTCAGTGGCGCCTGCACGGTCATGAACAGCTGGTATCTGCACCAGCGCTTCGACCAGAACGCACCCTTCGACGTACCCAATCCTTTCCCTGCAACCGGGCGCAGCTGCGAGGGTGGAAGCCGCCAGGTGGAATACAACCACTCCTGGGATGAGCTGTTCCCGCCCAAGGGGCACCGGTTTGAAAAATATTTTGATAACCGCGACGCGACCTTTGAAAAGCACCCCGACTATTTCGAGATGAGCGCGGACGGCAAGCGCGTGCGCCCGGTCAACAACCTGTCGCTGTGCCTTTCCAACCCCGAAATAGACGCGGAAGTGGCCCGCCGGATCAACATCCTTTTCGACAAGGAAGACGTGAAATGCATCTCCATCTGGCCGAGCGACGCGGCCCCGAACTGCGCCTGCGAAAAGTGCAAAGCGCGCCAGGAAAAGCCCTCGCAGAAATATTTCTTCGCGCGCTACGCGGGCGACCCGGGCGAGTCGGTCTGGTCGCGGGCAGTGTTCGAGCACTCCCGGCGCGTGGCCGAGCTGGTGGCAAAGGAACATCCGGACAGGTTCGTGGCCGGGGGCTGCTACTACAAGCACGAAACGCCCTACGAGGGATTGAAGCGCATGCCGGACAACTTCTACGCTGGCATCGCCCCGGTGCGGCTGGCTTACGGCCCAACGCGCATTGATCCCGAATACAACAAAAAATGGCACGCGCTGCTCGACGACTGGCAGCCTTACCTGCCGAACATGTTTTACGAGGGTTACGATTTCTGGATGCGGGATTATTCCGGCGGCCCCAACCCGCCCTTCCTGGCAATGATCAAGAACACCTTCGACACCCTCAGCCGGATGAAATTCAAGGGAGCCTGCTTCCACGGCAACTACGGCTACGGCAAGAGCTCCCTGCTCAACTACATGCTGGCCAAGCTGCTCTGGAACCCCGCGCTCGATCCCGAGGCGGTTTTCAACGATTTTTGCGACAGCGCCTACGGCGAGGCGAGCGAAAACATCAAAGGCATCTACCTGCTCATTGACCGCAATATGACCGCCTTCGTGCTGAAGCACTGCCAGGACCCCATGGGCTACAACATGTATCCGGAAATACTGAGGGATGTCTACGGCCAGGACTGGCTGGAGATAGAGTCCCTTTACCTCAAGGCCCTGGCCAGCACCAAGGATCCCGGCTGCCGGTGGCGGATCGAGCAGCTCGGGGAAAACCTGAAGCTCCTCTATTACCACCTCACCCGGCTGGACATGGTCAAGGCGGACACTTCCTCGCCGCTCTACATGACCGAGGAACAAAACCAGGTTTTGAACAGGACCAAGCGCCTGGCGCCCTGGTCAGTGCCGCCCCTGTATGATATTCCGCACATAAGGAGCTCCCTGGTGCCGGTCGCGGTAAAAACCGGTTTCCCGCCGCTTGAGCCGGCAAAATCCAGCCTTAACTTCCGGCTGCAATATTACCAGGAAGTTTTGATCGCCCCGGATAAAGACGGCCTTGTGACTGCCAGCATCACCCCCGAAGCCACAAGCCCCTGGCTGCCGGACATCCCCTATTACGTCATCTACGACATGGATAACCTGAACGCATCCCTCCAGGCCGGGATAGCCGCCGGCGGAAAAACCATCCAGTTCCAGGGAAAGAAGGGCAAAATATACCTGCTCGTGACCGCCCCGACCGGGAGGTACTACAGCGGCACGCGGTATGGATTCGAGGCCGACGCGCCCTGGGCGCTCGGGGACAAGATGAAGCCCAAGGGCCTGCGCCTTTTTGCGATCGACACGCCCCTCTACTTTTACGTACCGGAGAACACGGACAAGTTCGACCTCTTTTTCAACGGCAAGGTCAACGTGGAAATCATCGACCCGGCGGGCCGCGTGACGGACTCGGTTAAATGCCAGAATTACGAGGCCAAAACCATTTCCGGCGCCGGAGTCCCGGCCGGGTTCTGGAAAATACGCTTTACCGAAAAAACCACTTCGATCGAGGTGCGCCAGGACGGCAAGCTGAGCGGATACTTCACGCTGGACCCGGCCTGCCCCATGGCGGTGACGATTTTGTCAAAGAAATAATAATTGAGATATAATGCAAACACTGCATCAAAAGGCCGCGGCAATTGAAAAATGGACAGAGGATCACCTCATTGACCCGGATGGCGTGGTCTATTCCCAGGTGGATAAATCGGGCCGGACGCTGACCGATGCCCTTTTCGATCCGGAATCGGAGGCGCACCTGCCTGGAGTTTCCCGGGCAGATTTCTGGAACTATGAAAACTGCGGCATGACGACCGGCGCCTACCTGCAGGCCCTGGTCTGCCGCTACGAGGCCGAACGCGATCCGGCCGCGCTCGAAAGGGCAAGGCGCTGCTACCACGCCCTGCGGCATATCTATGAGCTGGGCAAGGAGCTTGAGGAAGGTTTCTTCCCGAAGATATACGGAGCGCGGTTCTCGCGGCAGACCAGCACGGACCAGGTCCTCTACGCGGTGATGGCCCTGGATAAATATTCCCCGCACGCCAACGAAGAGGAGCGGGAAGAAATCGCGCGCATGATCGCGAACATGATCCGCTTCTGGGTAAAGCGCAAATACCACTTCGGCTATTACCACATCCCGGACATGCTCTGGCCGCTGGCGCGCTTCCCCAGCCTGCTGCTCCTGGCCTTCAACCATTCGGGGGAAAAGCTCTTCAAGGATGAATATGACCGCCTGCTGGCCGAGGGCGTTAACCGCTTCCCGGGTGAAAGCCGGCTGCGGCGCAAACTCGCCGGCGAAATTTTGCCGACCGAATACGAGCAACAACAGCACGCCTGGCTGATCCATGCACTGCCCGACGCTGTCACGATGGACGTCATGGAGCTGGACTACCTCCTGCGCCACGATCCCGCCAACGAATGGGCGGAGACCTGGCGCAAATCAACGGCCCTGATGTGGAACGAGGGCCGGCTGGTGCTGGCTCCCAACGGAAAGGCCTATACCCACGTGCTGGTGGACATGGACAAAGGATTGCCGCGCCGCCCCGATCCAAGCCCGGGAGTTCCAGGAGCTGAAACCGGGTGGAGCACCATGATCGCCCGGGCCGGAATCCAGGCGGCGCCCCATTTGCCCGGCCAGAAGGAGGAAATCATCGGCCAGTCGCGCCGCGTGCTCGAAGCGCTCGCCATCGCTGACCTGACCTATTTTGACGGGCCGGAACGCTTTGGGCCAAAGGAAAGATTTAAAACACGATTTTTGAGCGGCGATTCGGTCACGAACTGGCTCTGGACATACTGGTTGGGGCGGAAAGAAGGATGGCTGTAGAAATCGCGCACCGGGCAATATTTTAAACGTTCATCCGTGAGGTGCTTATGAAGGCAATCAATCACATAGCGCTTGTTTTACTTACGGGCCTCGCGTGGCGGGCGCCGGCCGCCGACCGCTACGTATCGCTTGACGGCACGAACGACGCCGGCAACGGCTACAATACATGGGCGGGCGCCGCCACCCAGATCCAGTGGGCCGTGAGCGCCGCCGGGGCGGGCGAAACGGTCTGGGTCAGCAACGGAATCTATTACCTGACCAACCAGATTGCCATCGGCAACGTAAAATTGCGGAGCTGGCCCGACGGCTCATCCCGGCGCGACACGACGATTGTCAACGGGAACTATCCCGGTTATACCAACCG